>ERZ1370068.6061-contig-5059_pt1 | contig 68862 bp, 110 predicted proteins | sample MGYA00561227_ERZ1370068 | MGnify/ENA primary metagenome ERZ1370068 (study PRJEB38410, sample SAMEA6850437) | metagenome | study: Metagenomic assessment of the ecological functions of the soil: analysis of the soil microbiota associated with the...
GCCGCACTTTCGAGGAAAAACCGACCCGCTCCCGCACTGTCCGAGGCCGAGAGGCTACTCGAAAGTCGGCCCCGGTCCCATCGCCGCGATCCGCTTCAAATGGACGGTCCGCCGCGATGCTCACGGCGAATACTATGTCGATGGCAGACGATTGGCGACGATCCATCCCCGTTATCGCGGGGCCGATGACGAACGATGCCGCGAGTCAGGTTCGTCGACGATCGCCAGAGCGAAGGGCCCGGCAGCGCTTTTGAACGGCTTAAGAGCGAAATGACCGGCCGAAGCGCGGCGGCGAGATGTGAAGATTGCAGAACGGCGCCGGCAGAAATGTAGCGGGCCAATCCTGACGGATTGAACCATTGAAGGAGTTGATTTGGCGTTCTCAGGAGAATTTCTCTTCGTGAGATCGACGCCGCATTTTGATTTGATTGCAAAGTCCTGATCCCTCGTCCTGCAACGAGCCATTGTCGCATCAACCAAGACCGGCTTTTTGCTCGGAAAATTGACCACCCATGGCGCGGTAGTTAGATTGCCGGCGACGCCGCATTGAGACCAAACCGGCCTATTCACGACTTATATTGTGAAAGTGACGCAGGTCACGTTGCGAAACTGCCGAAGCATAGATTGGGATCGGTACCGGGATTCCGCCTGCCAGGAGATGATGATGAGAAAGCTGTTTGCTGTCGCCGCGCTTTCTTGCTGGCGAGCACCGCCGCGCAGGCTCAGTACTCGCTTCGAATATGGCGGACGGTACCATCCGCATCGATCCGGATCGGTGGAACGGTTTCGATCCCAGGCGTCTACGACAATGCCGGGCGGCGCGGCAAAGCGCCCGCGCAACGATCAGGACAGCAGACCGCCGCGCGCAAACAGGCGCCTGAGCAGGCCAAAGTCGATCCGCAGGCGCCCGATACAAGCGCGGCACCCGCTCCGGCGCCAACAGAACCGGCTCCCGCGGCGGCAAGTACTTCGCCCGAGCCTTCAACCACCACGGCGCGCGTTGCGCCCGCGTCGGATATCATCACTTCCAACGCCACCTGCGGCCAGCGGACACGCAGGCTCCAGCAGGGTTCGACGCCCGCCGCCAGGCCCCGGAACCGCGCCTGTCGTGCGCGACGGCTCCGCCGCGGCGCAGCGCCGCTGCCCCGACCACGGTGCACCGCCTCATCGAGCCAACTCGCCGCTCGGCGTGTGGCTGACCGGAAGAGAAGAGAGCAAGGGTCGGATCGAGCAATGCGGCGCCAATCTCTGCGGATATTCGGTCGACGCCAAGTCGAACCAGAACGGCGAGACAGGTCTCGATCAACATGAAGCCCGGCCAGGACAAATGGACCGGGCGCATCTACGGCCGAACAGCGGCGGCCACTTGCGAACTCCACGATCGCGCTCGAAAGGCTCCGACAGCCTGCGCGTTCAGGGCTGCGCCTTCGGCGGCATGTTCTGCGGCGGCCAGACCTGGAGCCGGCTGAACTAAGAAGCCTCAAACGCGCCCACCGAAATCGTCGGTGAGTTCGTCATACGATAGATCTGCTGCCCCAGATCAGACCGTCAGTTTGGATATGGTCAGATGCTGGGATGTACATGCGTTTATGGCTGCCTTCAGCGCCTTAGTGCAGCCACTCCGATCGCCTTTGGCATCAAGCCGCGCTTGGCGCAAAGAGCCATTGTCGCGGCGAATTCGAGTTCGAGGCGCTCTGCTTCCTGCTTCATGGAGGCGGCCGTTGGCTGCCGGTCACAGCTGCGCCCGGCCACCGACTGACGCGCCGTTAATCCCCGCCACGTGGATTTCCTGCCGATTGGCGAATAGCTGTTTTCGAGATTGCGCAATGGAGGCGGTACAGGGACCGGCCTGCGCACCAGAGTTGAACTCAAGCCGAGAACCGCACTCACGGCGAGCCGCTGCTACTCGAAGTCTGGACGCATATAAGGCTCCGTTATTTGACGCGCGGCGTCAGGATTGGCAGCTCCCTTGATCCCTTGTTCCAAACCAGGGCCTAATTCTAGAACCGCGCTCCGTTCACTCCTGGTTGATATGGGTCAAGCGCCCTTAGCGGTCGCTTCGGCGCCGGCCGATGCACCTCAGTTGCGGAGATGCCGCGGCCAATGTCGATCTGGCAGCAATATCGGTTTCGCTACCTGATGCGATCTTCCGCTTGATGTCTTCCGGACAGCAACGGCCGTGGCGCCAATAATAATGGCCGCGCCAATGCCGCCTGTGGCTCCCCACGACGGCACCGTGGCAGCGCCGACCGGCTGCACCACGCGGCGGCCGCCCACGGCACGCCTCCGATGATTGCGCCAGAAACCGCGCCGCGACCCGCAGAGCTTTGCGCCAGCGCGTCCGCCAACGGAATTACTGTCAAGAGTGCCAGCAGAAATAGCGGTGTCAAAATCCGGCGCATCGGCATTCCTGAAATAATCGATACTTTTCATCGAAGGCTCATCAAAAGTGGTCGCATCCATCCGGATTTAGTCAAACCCCGGAAGCTACGGCCATCGGAAAAACCGCTTGGTCATGTGCGGCCCACAACTGGAAGGTCGCCGCACGCTCGGTTTTCGGATCATGATCGATCTCGAAATGTCCGGTTCGAGGGTCGTCAACGGAGCTTGGTGCATCTCTGGACCAGTACTGACTATTGAGAGATCGGTTGAGTCGCTTGCTGCCCATGCTTCGAGACGCTCGCGTCGCTCGCTCCTCAGCATGAGGTTGTTGTGTTTCAACGAAGTTGAGACCTTCATCGCTGAGGAGGCCACCAACGGGTCGCGCGAATGCGCGCCCGATGACAGAGCTCCGTGGCCGTCTCGAAGGATGGGCTGCAATGCCGATTTGTGAGTCCAGGGCTGGTTCTCTACGACCGCGCGTCCGCGTGGCGTCACGACTGACATTCTGCCGCCGGGTCTCCGCGGGGACCTCTTTTTCCTGTCGCCCGCCGAACGTCGTCTCGTGGATCTTGCCGTCGACGATATGGATGCGCCGGTCGGCGCGCGCGGCGCAGTGCTGCGTCGTGGGTGACGACCACCACCGTCTGGCCGTTGTCGGCGATGTCGCGCAGGATGCCGAACACCTGCTCGGTCGAAGCGGTGTCGAGATTGCCGGTGGGCTCGTCGGCCACGATGATCTCGGGGCGGTTGGCGAAGCGCCCGGGCCAGCGCCACGCGCTGCCGCTGACCGCCGGAAAGCTGATTGGGCCGCTTGGCGGCCTGCTCGCCGAGACCGAGCGATGTCAGAAGGCATCATCGCCCTCTCGTTCATCTCCTTCGCCGACATCACCGCCAGGCGCGCATTGGCAGCAGCACGTTTTCCAGCGCGGTGAATTCGGGAACGCAGGAAGTGGAACTGAAACACGAAGCCGCACTTGGTCAGCCGGACGTCGGCGCGCTCCGTTTCGGATAATTTGGAGGTCGCCTGGCCGCAGATGATGACCTCGCCTTCGGTGGGCGCATCGAGCAGGCCGAGCAGATAGAGCAGCGATGATTTCCCCGATCCGGAAGGACCGGTGATCGCAAGAAACTCGCCCTTCTCCACCGCCAGGTCGATGCCATTGACCAGCGTGTGCGAGATCTCGCCCTGAACGCGGCGGACCAAGATTCACGGTTTGCAGGGCGATCTCGGTCAAGACGCGCCCCGGATAATCTCGACCGGATGCACCCGCGTCGCCTTGCGTGCCGGAAAGAAGGCCGCGACGGCGCAGCACAGAATAGAGATGCCTCCGGAGGCGACATAATGCATCGGAGACTAGTAGATCTGAAGCGGTACGACCGCGCCCGTCAGCGGAGTTGTAGACGTTGATCTGCGACCACGCGTAGCACAGCAGATATCCGAGCAGCCAGCCGAACAGGATCCCGACCGATCCCATGATCGCCGATTCAATGATGAATATCCGCCGCACCGAATATTCGCGCATGCCCAGCGACTTCATGATCGCGATGTCGTGGCGTTTCTCGTGGGTGATGGTGGAGATGATATTGTAAGTCGCAAACGATGAGGTCAGCAGCATCGCACCCATCACGGTCAGCACGATGAAATCGCGGGTCGCGAAGGCGGACAGCAGATCGGCAGTTGGCTTCCTGCCACGACACCGACTTGTAGCCGGTCTGCGCCTCGACCTGGGTGGCTACCTTCTGTGCAACCAGCGGATCGCTCAGCCGCAGCCGCAGCAGGTTGATGATCCCGGTCTGCCCCATCAGGGTCTGAGCCAGGCTGGCCAGCGAATAGATCTGCCCTTCGTCGACAGCGCTTTATTCCCGATCGGAAGATGCCGACCACGGTCGCCGACATCTGATGTGCTTCGCCCTCGCCTACCAGCAACGCTGTATTGCCGTATTTCACGGCAAGCTTTTGCTGCCAGCGCGCTCGCCGATGATGATTCCCGTTCGCCGCCTTCGAGAGATCAGCTCAGTTGTCCCTCGCGTCATCTGCTCGCCGAGCTTGGAAACGCGAACTTCAAGCGCGGGGATCAATTCCGATCAGGCGTGACGCCGATCCGCGCGCCTGCATGGTCTACAATCGCCGTGGTACTTTGTCGACGGCGCCACTTCGCCAGGCAACCACGACCTCAGCGAGGCCATGATGGTATCCGGATATCTGATCCCGGGCCGCCGGCTTGACGTTGGCCACGTTCGACATTCCGACCGCGGCGTATTCCTGGTCCGCCGGCTGGCTCGGGAATCGCCGCGGCGCTCGTCATTGACGGTGATGTGGGGCATCGTATCGACGAGCTGCCGAAGAAAATCGATCTGCGACCCCTGCATCAGGCCCGCCATCATGATGGTGAAGCCAACGCCCATGGCGCACGCCAGAACATGCCGACCAGCGTTTGGCGAACGCGGGTGCTCACATGGGTCACACGCAATGCTCAGCAAGAGGTTCGTTGCCATCGGTCTCACGGTTGATTGGTTGACGTACCTTGATGGTCTATCGGGTCGCCGGGTATTTTCCGACGTTCCTGCGGGCATCGTTCACGACGGGATCAACGTGAGCCGATGATCGCCGCGGATATCACGGCGTTGTCGGCGTCGGCGGCGCTGGTCACGACGGCGGCGGCGAGTTCCATCGAGGCGCAGAACCGCAGGAGCGGGACCATGAGCAGGACCGGGACCTGGAACTGGATCAGGACCGGGATCCCGCGTGGCATCGGCGGGCGCCTCTGGTTGCCGGCTTTGCTGGCACATTCAGATTTCCACACGGACCCGCGTGCCGTCAGCCGAGATCCGCGCGTGCCGGTGACAGCACCGTCGCGCCCTTCGACACATCGCCGATGATCTCGACGTTGCGGCTGCCTCGTGATACCGACCGTGACCGGGACACGCCGAACCTTTCCGCCGCTGACGACCTGAACCGCGTTGCCGCTAACGGCCTCGTTGGGCACCACGATCGCCGCGGTCTTTTTCGCGATAGATGATGTTGACTTCGACCGTCATTCCGATCCGCAACGGCGTATCGCGCGGCAGCAGCAGATAGACGCGAAAGGTCTTTCGCGCGGGGTCGCCCTTTGGCGTGATTTGCGAAACCGTGGCCCGCAAAGCCTGCGCGGAGAAGCGCCTCGCTGCGCAAGAATGCCTTCTGCCCGACGGCGATCCTGGTGATTTCCTCCTCGTTGATTTCAGCCACCACCTGCATCGGCGCGGGCGGGCCTACCCAGAACAGCACATCGGTCGGTCCAGACGATCTCGCCGACCTCGCCGTCGCGACGCAGCACCATTCCATCCATCGGCGCGCGGAGCACGAGTCAGATCGATGCGGGACTTTTGGAGCGCCGATTCGCGATTTGGATTGCTCGAACTGGGTAGAGCGCTGCTCGTATTCGGTCTTCGCGGCATCGTTTTGTCGCGATCGCGCTGAGCGCGCGATCGAGGTCGCGCTGCGGAGTTGTTCGTTGTTGATTTCCGAGTTGATGCAGCGCGTTGCGCTTCTTCGGCGTCGTCCTGGCGGCGCAAGGACCTGGCCAGTCTTTGACGCGCCTGCCCCTCGCAGCGGCAGAGTTCGACCAGCCGGCGCCGTCTGCATCGGCACGACCTTTGCCCAGCGCTCAGGCTCTACCGTTCCGGTTCCATAGACGGCCTCTGAAACCGGCGCGCGAGGATCGCCACTGCCGCGGTCACGGTCGGCGGCTGAAAGAAGGTCCGGGTACTTCAGATAGGCTCCGCCAACGGCCGCAATGGCAAGCACGGCGAGCACCGACCCAGACCAGACAATACCGCGCGAGGACATCGGCTTCTCCTCAATTCTCAGAAGCCGAACCGCTTGCGCAGTCCGGAAGGTACGCGCTCCATAATCGCGTCGATATCGTCTTTCTTGACGCTGGGGCTGCGCGGTCCTGGAGGACTGATCAGGATCGGCGGAACTGGTGGCCGGTGGTCGCCGGCGACGGTCTTGCGAAGCAGCCGGTGACGACAGCTGCGGCTGGCTGTCGCGTGTGAGACTGTCGGTCGGAACGTCAGGCTTGATGTCGGCCTTGATATCAGTCCTGGCGGGGTCGCGACACGCCAGCCGCCGGCTGCTGTCCTTGGCCAGATCGACTTGCCTCGGGCGTCATCCTGGTTGTCGAGAACGCCCATCGAGCTGGCGCGCTGCCGTTGCGGAATTCTTCGACCCTGGCTGCCAACCGAGACGATGTAGGCCCACTTGTAGGCGTTTAGCGTTGTTTTTCGGAACGTTCCGCGGCCGACGGCATAGATTCCAGCTAAGAACCAGCATCGCGTGCGAATGACCTTGGTCGGCGGCGCGCGAAAACCAGCGGAACGCCTCTTCATCCGGATCCGCTGGCGGCCAGACGCCCGACGAATAGAGCGCGCCCATAGATAAAACTGCGCATCGCCTATGCCCCGGATTGTGCGGCCTGCGAATAGCGATCGGCCATGTCCCTGTCGGATGCGGATCGGCATGGCAAGGCGACTGAGCTTGCAGCGAGAGCGGCGCCGCAAACAATCGCCAGAAAGGCTCGCTTCATGAAATTCCCCGAGCGATCTCGAAAAAATCAACGATCCGGATTTCGCTGAGCGTTACATACGTTTTCTTGATCGCATCGTGAAAGCGTCGCGAGATCGTACACTTCGGCCATGTTCATGAACTCGGCCCTGCGCGCACATTCGCGTCGAGCCATGTTCCAACCTGTACCTCAATACTAACGTCAGCTTCGAACCGGTGTGACCTCATCACAGTTCTCGGGCGAAACGGTGTGAGACCGTTGCCGTGCGTCGGAACAAGAGGAGGACGCCATGGGACAGCTCTCGCAAAGCTATCTCTCGCCACCCGCGTCGCTGTTGCTTCTGGGCATGCTCGCCGTCACACCCGCCGCGGCGGCGACGTTTGACGGCGCAGTGGAACGTTCGGATTGCTTCAACGAATACGGCTTGCGGCGGAGCAACGCGTCTAGATTCGGCATCAACAACGGTCTGGTCGCGTCGCCAATACGGCATGATGACGGCATCGGGCCGTGTCGCGGATGCCGGCGGCATCAGCGTGACCGCTGATCAAGCGGCGTCAAGCGTGCGGTCGGTTCCGGTCGCCTCACCGCGCACGTCAGGATCGGGCACCTGGCGCGGCGCCATGTGCACGGGCACCTGGACGGCGCAGCCGAATTTGAATCGGCGTATAAGGACGAACAGCTCGTTCGCGCGATGCGGTCAATCTCCGACCTTTGCGGAATATTCCGCGTCGGTCACCTGCTCCATCCAGGTCGCATAACTTCCGTCGAGCGCTTCCTGCATCGCGATGTGGGTCATGCCGTTGGTCGGCGAGCGCGCCATGCCAATGCTTTTCGCCCGGCGGGATCCAGACCACATCGCCGGGCCGGATCTCGCGGATCGGTCCGCCCTTGGCTCTGCACCCGGCCGACGCCCGAGATGACGTACAGCGTCTGGCCCAGCGGATGGGAATGCCAGGCCGTACGCGCGCCCGGCTCGAAGGAGACGCGGGTCGCAGACCAGCCGCGCCGGGGCCTCGGTCGCAATGATCAGGATCCTGCAGCACCGTGCCGGTGAAATATTCCTTGGGCGCGGCGCGTCGGCCGCGAGCCGGCGGATGGATATCCATGGAGTTACTCCTGTGATGTTGCACGTACTGGCAGTTCGCTGCCGGCAGGTTGAGGTTATTTCTTTGAGTGCCGCGTAGCGCGCCTTGGTCTCGGCATTCATGGGATAGAGACCCGGCAACGCCGCGCCGTCGTTCACCTCGTTGACGATCCAGGCTTCCATTCGCTCCTGCTCCGCGCCTTCGGCCAGGATGAGGTCGAGGAACGCCTGCGGGATCACCACCGCGCCGTCCTGGTCGGCGACGATGATGTCGTTCGGAAACACCGCGACGCCGCCGCAGCCGATCGGCTCGCCCCAGCCGACGAAGGTCAGCCCGGCGACCGAAGGCGGCGCCGCAAAGCCGTCGCACCACACCGGCAAGCCGGTGCCGAGCACGCCTTCGAGATCGCGCACGACGCCGTCGGTCACCAGCGCCGCGACGCCGCGCTTGACCATGCGGGCGCACAGAATGTCGCCGAAGATGCCGGCGTCGGTGACGCCCATGGCATCGACCACGGCGATGCAGCCTGCCGGCATGGCTTCGATCGCGGTGCGGGTCGAGATCGGCGACGACCAGGATTCCGGCGTCGCCAGATCCTCCCGCGCCGGCACGAAAGCGCAGCGTGAAGGCCGGCCCGACCAGCCGCGGCTGTCCCGGCCGCAGCGGACGCGAGCCGCGCATCCAGACGTTTCGCAGGCCCTTCTTGAGCAGAACCGTGGTGATGGTGGCGGTGGAGACGCGCGACAGGGTCGCGATCGCTTCGGGGGTCAGGGACATCGAGAAAGCAGCTCCGGTGAGGGATTGATCGGCAGGCGCATCTTGCGGGGCGCGGCGCATCGCGTCAAGGTGCTGCGATCAGCCGAAGGGCTGCATCGCGATCGGCATCACAACGTCTTATCACGGACATGCGGATTAATTTATTGAACTTGCAGGCCGATTTGCACGAAGCGAATTCCACTTGCCGCGCAAAACACGCTAGAGCTTGATATCCGCCGAGAGCTTGTGAGGCCATGGCCGCGACCCTGCCCCGCCCCGCCTTTTGCCGAGTGGCGACAGCGCCATCACGGTGGAATTCAGCCGCAACATCGACGATGCCGCCAACCGGCGGGTGCTGGCGCTCGATCGCGACGCTGGCGCAGCGACCGATCGCCGGGCGTGACCGAGACCGTGCCGACCTATCGATCGCTGCTGGTGCATTACGATCCCGTGCAGATCGACTTCGACGCGCTGGGCGAAAAGCTGCTGGCGCTCGGCGCAACTGCCGGTTCCGCCGGCCACAAGAGCGCGGCGCTGGCGCATTCCCGTGGTCTATGGCGGCGAGCACGGCATCGATCTCGAGGATGTCGCCAAGACGCTCGAACACCACGCCTGACGATATCGTGGCGCGGCACGTCGCCGGCGACTACCGCGTCGCCATGATCGGCTTTACGCCGGGCTGGTCCTATCTCAGCGGCCTTGACGAATTCGCTGCACATGCCGCGGCGGCAGGATCCGCGGCTGCTGACGCCGGCCGGCACGATCTCGATCGGCGGCGTGCAGACCGGCGTGCAATGCCTGGCCGGCCCGAGCGGCTGGCATCTGCTTGGGACGGACCGCGGTCCGAACCTACCAGCTGCACCGCGATCCCGATCTTCCTGCTGGAACCCGGCGACGCCGTGACGTTTTCCGCCGTCGATGCCAAGACCTTCGCCGAGCAGGATCGCGCCGCGGAAGCTGGCGAGATCGTCGCCGAGCTGATCGCCGTCATGAGCAAGCTCGTCATCTCCTCCATTGGCCCTGCGAGTTCGGTGCAGGACGGCGGCCGCCACGGCGCCGCAGCGCTACGGCCTGACGCCGAGCGGCGCGATGGATCGGCTCGCGCTGGCGGCGGCGAATACGCCTGGTCGGAAACGACGCTGTTCGCGGCGGCGATCGAGATCGGCCCGTTCGGCGCGGCGTTCACGGCGCGCGGCGGCGCGGTTCGCGTCGCGCTCGCCGGCGCCTCGCGCAACGCCGACATCGCCGGGACGCGCCGTGGCGATCGACACGTCGCATGACGCTTGCCGACGGCGAGACCCTGACGCTGGGCTTTGCGCGCGGCGGCTCGTTCAGCTACCTCGCGATCGAGGGCGGCATTGCCGGGCGAGCCGATGTTCGGCAGCCTGCGCGGTGAATGCGCGCGCCGGCCTCGGCAGTCCCTATCCGCGCCCGCTGCAGGCGGCGACGAATTGCAGGCGGCGCCCGCGAGCGGCGCGGCCGAGCGCCGGATCGATCTGCCCGCCGTTGGCGGACGCGCCGATCCGCGTGGTGATGGGTCCGCAGGACGACGAATTCGCCGACGACGCCACAAAGCTGTTTCTCGACAGCGAGTGGAAGATTTCGGCGACCAGCGACCGCATGGGCTACCGGCTCGAAGGTCCGGTCATAAAACATCTGCACGGCCACAACATCGTCTCCGACGGCACCGTTAACGGCAGCATCCAGGTGCCCGGCAATGGCGCAGCCGATCGTGCTGATGCCGGACCGCGGCACCAGCGGCGGCTATCCCAAGATCGCCACCGTGATTTCGGCCGATCTCGGGCGGTTCGCGCAGATCCCCGCCGGGCGTGGCTTTCCGCTTCAAGGCCGTCAGCATGGCGGAGGCGCAGGCGGAGGCGCGAAAATTCGCGGAATTGCTGCGCACCCTGCCCGACCGCGCTGCGTGCCATCGAAAATTTCGATCTCAACATCGAGGCGCTGCAAGATGCTAATGTCGCCGGCGCACGCCGTCAGCGCGGTCGATGCCGGAACGTGGCAAATCGCATCGCGCGGATGCGCTGGCGCAAGATTAACCAGAGATCCACTCACGCAAGGCGGACAAGCGACATGACGACCATCGATCTCAACTGCGATCTCGGCGAAGGATTTGGCGCGTGGGAAATGGGCAATGACGCCGCCATGATCGAGCTTGCCACCTCGGTCAACATCGCCTGCGGCTTCCATGCCGGCGATGCCGACATCATGCGCAAGACCGTGGAACTGGCGAAGGCGCGCGGCGTCAGCATCGGCGCGCATCCCGGTTATCGCGACCTGCACGGCTTTGGCCGCCGGCCGTTTCCCGGCATGAAAGCCTCCGAGATCGAAAACCTGGTCGCCTACCAGATCGGCGCCTTGCAGGCGATCGCGACCGCGGCCGGTCACAAGGTCACCCACGTCAAGGCGCATGGCGCGCTCTCGAACGTCGCCTGCGAGGACGACATGACCGCGAAGGCGATCGCGTCGCGCGATCAAGGCGGTCGATCCCAATCTGATTTTCGTGGTGCTCGCCAATTCGCAGCTGGTGCAGGCCGGCGAAGCCGCCAACCTGCCGATGGTGCACGAGGTGTTCGCCGACCGCGCCTATGAAGACGACGGCTCGCTGGTGTCGCGCACGCAAGCCCGGCGCGGTGCTGCATGATGCGAAGGCAGATCGCGCGAGCGCGTGGTGCGGATGGTGCAGGACGGCGCGGTGGTGTCGGTCACCGGCAAGGTGATCAAGATGCGCACCGACACCGTCTGCATTCACGGCGACACGCCCGGCGCCGTCGATATCGCGCGCGGCGTGCGGCAGGCGTTGAAGGATGCGGGCATCGAAGTGGCGCCGTTTAAGACAAGGCGGACCTAGCGTCGACCTGGTACCGGCCGTAGAGCGCTATCAGAATCAGAGCGGGTAGAACCGACAGCAGTGCCGGAAGACCGACGGCGTGCGATCAGCGCAAATGCGAGCCGATAGAGCGCGGCGCATGCTGAAATCCCTGTTCCGGTTCGTGCCGGGACAGCGAGCGCGCATAAAGGTGCAGGCGGGCTTCCGCCGATAGTTCGCGCATGGTCGATCTCCAACGCAGCATCGGCTGCATATGGAATATCGTTCGCGCGCGGATGCAAGATGGCCGGCAGAAATAGCGATACGAATGCTCTCGGCGGACTCCGATTCGCAGTGAAAAATTCTCTGCGCCGGATTCGGGCGAGAATTTTATTCGCGCGCGATTTGAGCTAGATTGGAACCCGCGACTCAGTAAACGTCCTGCTGGAACCGGCCCTTCTTCTTGAGTTCCGCCGACGAAGCTGACGGCCTCGTCGGTCGTTCGGGCGCCGAACTGGGCGACGATATCGACCAGCGCGCGCTCGACGTCCTTGGCCATCCGCTTGGCGTCGCCGCAGATGTAGAGGTTGGCGCCCTCGGCAAGCCAGGTCCACAATTCGCGGCCGACCTCGCGCATGCGGTCCTGCACGTAGAATTTCTTGTCGCCGTCGCGCGACCACGCCAGCGACAGTCGCGTCAGCAGGCCCGACGTCTTCATGGCGTTGAGTTCATCGGCATAGAAGAAATCGCAGTCGCTGCGCTGATGGCCGAAGAACAGCCAGTTCTTGCCGGGCGCGCCGGTCGCGCGGCGATCGTGCAGGAAGGCGCGGAACGGCGCGATGCCGGTGCCCGGCCCGATCATGATGATCGGCGTCTTTGGATCCTGCGGCAGCGCGAAGCCGTGGGCCTTCTGCACATAGACCTTCACCTCGTCGCCGGGCTTGATGCGCTCGGCGAGGAAGGTCGAGGCCAGCCCAAGGCGCTTGCGCTTGTTGATGACGTAGCGCACGCAATCGACCGTCAGCGACAGTTTTCCCGGGCGTCGCATTGTGCGACGACGAGATCGAATAGAGCCGCGGCTGCAGCGGCTCCAGCGCCTCGACGAAGGCTTCCGGATGCGGACGCACGTTGGAGAATTTTTGCAGCACCGCCATCACGTCGAGCGTCGCCGCGTCGCCATCGGGATCCTCGCCCTGCGCCAGCGCCTCGCCTTCTCGCGCTGCGCGCCGCCGGTGAGATAGGAGATCAGTTCGAACAGCGAATCCGGCGCCGGCGCCAGCGAGACGTCGTCGAGCAAGACCTCGCGCAAGCGTCTTGCCGCGCACTTCGGTGGTGTGCGAGGCGCCCGAGCAGCGCGATGATCTGGTCGACCAGGCCGAGATCGTTGCGGGCGAAGATGCCGAAGGAATCGCCGACGACATAGTCGAGGCCGCAGCCGCGACAGATCGAACTCGATGTGCCAGGTTTCCTTTCCGAGCCGCTCCTTGTTCAAGCAGCCGGCGCGACACGAATTTTGCCGGCGACCGGATTGTCGCGCGAGCGCCCGGGCTCGGCGACGACCGCAGGCGCAGCTGCGTGCGGCGCGGCAGGCGCCGATGACGGCGCGGCCGGCGCCTTGTCGATCTCCTCATAGAGCGACTTCAGCATCCGCGCGGTTTCCTTGCCGCCGGGGACGCAGAGGTTGAGCCGCGCTTCGCTCTTGCTCGCGATCGCTTCCGAATAGTTGTGGCAGTCGTAGCCGCACTGGCCGCAATCCTGCTGCGCCATCGCCGCCATCATGCGCCGCCGCAACGGGCGGCCTTCGGCAAGCTTCATGCGGTCGGCGATCGGCATGGTCTGGTCGTGCCACGGCGCTTCGCCGTCATCGCCATCGCCGGCCGCACCTGCATGCACGGCCGCGCCCTGCTCCGCCGACAGCGGCGTCGGCGCATCGCGACAGCAACCCGGCAAAGAAGCCGTTCAGCCAGGAGCGCTGCGCTTCGGAGAACGGCGCGCTCGGAGGGAATGATCTCGATCTTTGGCGGAGGCGTGATCTGGTTCATGAGGACACCTGGCTCAGCGACTGGCTCGGCGAGCTTGCGCAGCGTCTCGCCGTCATGGCGGCGCGCAAAGGTCAGGAAGGTTTCTTCGGGCGAGGCGCGATGCGCGAGATAGGCCTTCAGCAGTCTCTCGACCGTCTTCGGCGCGTCTTCCGCCTTGAGGTCGTGATAGACCTCCTGCCCGACATCGGCATCCGGACCAAAGCCGCCGCCGGTGAACAGATGATAGCCCTCGACCGGTATCGACATCCTCGCCGACATCGCACTTTCGCCGCGATCAGGCCGATATCGCTGATGTAATGCTGCGCGCAGGAATGATGGCAGCCGGTGACGTGGATGTTGAGCGGCGTGTCGATGTTGACGCGCGGCTCGCACCAGTCGCCGATCTCGGCGGCATGGCGCTTGGTGTCGGACGCCGCGAACCGGCAGCCGGCATTGCCGGTGCAGGCGATCAGCCCGGCGCGGATTTGCGAGGCTTCGACCGCGAAGCCCGATCTTTTTGATCGCGGCGATCGCAAGTCCGACATTCTCGTCGCGCACGCCCGGGATCACAGGTTCTGCCAGACCGTCAGCCGGATATCGCCGTCGCCGAGGTCCTGCGCGATCTTTGCCAGCCCGCGCATCTGCTCGCAGGTGACCTTGCCGAGCGGCAACGAGACGCCGATCCAGTTCAGCCCTTCCTGCTTCTGCTTGTGCACGCCGATATGCGCCATGCGGTCGAATGCCGGCCGCGGCGCCAGCGCTTCCGGCGGCACGCGGGTGAAGGGCTTGACCGAGCCGCTCCTCGACCGAGGCCGAGGAATTTGTCGTGGCCGATGCCGTCGAGCACGTATTTCAGCCGCGCCTTGTTGCGGTTGGTGCGGTCGCCGAGATCGATGAAGACGCGGACGATGGCGTCCGACACCTTCGGTCGCGTCGGCCGGCTTGACGATGATGTCGCCGTATTTGGCGAAATCCTTGTGGCCGGTGATGCCGCCGAGCCCCAGGCGAAACCAGACGCCGGGCTCCGACGCCAAAGCCGTCCTTCACCTCGACCGCCGAAAACGCGATGTCGTTGGTATCTTCCAGCACCGCGATCTTGCCAGCGCCGTCGAAGGCGACGTTGAACTTGCGCGGCAGCCCGTACAGCGAGCGATCGTTGAGGATGTGATAGTGCCACTCGCGCGCATATTCGCGGGTATCCAGCAGTTCCTGCGGATCGATCCCGGCCGTCGGCGTGCCCGTGACGTTGCGGATGTTGTCGGCGCCGGTGCCGCGCGAGCACAGGCCGAGGTCCTGAATGCCCTCGATCAGCGCCACCGCGTTCTTCGGCGGAATCTCGCGCACCTGCAAATTGGCGCGCGTGGTGACGTGGCAGAACGGTCCGCACAGTCGTTCGGCGAGATCGGCCAGGCCGGCAAACTGCCAGTGCTTCATGATGCCGTTCGGGATCCGCAAGCCGGCACATGTAGGAATCCTGCGCCGGCGCGACGTAGAACAGGCCGTAATAGCGCCAGCGGAAATTGTCCGCAGGGTTCGGCGGCGCGTTGTCGAGCGCCTGCTGCTTCAGCCGCGGATAGGCATCGAACGGATGCTCCTCGCGCTTGAATTTTCCTGGTCGGCGAGCTTCTTGCCGGAGGCGGTGACCTTGTCCTGCGCCTTGATATGCGCGGCATCCGGTCCGGTCGGCTCGGCATTCGCCTTGCCGGCGTTACCGCCGCCGAGGCCGCGCCCGACCCGGCTGATCTGCAGGCCGGTGGTAAAGCCTTCGAGGTAGCGCTTCTGCTCGTCGGTAAAATCGACTGTACAGCGTTTCGATCTTCATGGTGCGCGACGAAGCTCCTGCGGCCACGACGGGTGGCGTCAACGAAATTGGGGGCGACCGCTCTGAAACCGGCCCGGCCTTAAGAGCCGGGCCTGGATTCCGGAGCGGTCCGACCAGCTTCGTTGCTGCGGAAATCCATCTTGACGTCAGGCCAGCAGGCATCTGACGACGACTGGCCGCACTGCAACATTCAAGTTGCGTGCCAGACCGAGTCGTAAAAATATGTTGTATTTCAAATGGTTACCTGAATGAGCCTCGAAACTATGAAGCTGGCTTCACTGCTGATTTCGAAGCAATCAGCCCAAAAATTAGGCGAGCGCGTGCAGGTGCCCAATATTTCTTCACTGGACAGTCCGATCAGGGCTTCCAGTGGCCGATCTTGAATGCCGCCAGATGGCCGGCGATGTCGCCGGGATCGAACGCCGGACCGGCGAAGGCGCCGATCGCGTCGGAAGCGCCGCCGGGCTTTGCCCTGATGGCCCATGGCGGCGTCGTAGAGGTCCGGCCTGAAGACCGCCCATGGCGGTCCTGAGCGCGTCCGGCCTGCATCGCCGTCTGCCCCCAGCGCACCATCTGCGCATAGAGCCAGGCGGCCTGCGCGGGATCGGGCCGGGCCGCGCCCTCGCGCCCGACCAGCAGATAGCGGCCGCTTTCGCGCACGGCTGGCCGTCGGGCGAAATCTTCAGCCGGCCGTCGAGGGTGCGCTGGATCACCTCGGCATCGACGCCGATCCGCTCGGGCCGCGCCAGGCATGCGCGCGGCCTCGGCGCGGTTTTCCGGCTGCTCGATGAATTCGGCGGCGCGGAATGCCGCCCGGACCAGCGCCGCCAGCACTTCCGGATTCTTCTCCGACCAGCTTCTGCCTGACCGCGAGCACCTTCTCCGCCGCGCGCACCAGGATGTCGGAGACGAAATGCAGGATGTGGCCGACGCCGAGATCGACCGCGACCGAATTCCAGGGCGCGCCGACGCAGAACGCATCGACATGGCCATTGGCGAGGCTGTCCACCATGTAGGGCGGCGGCAGCACCACCAGGCGAACGTCCTCGTCGGGATCGACGCCGCCCGCCGCCATCCAGAACCGCAGCTGATAATTGTGGGTCGAGAACGGAAACGTCATGCCGAAGGTCAGCGGTTCGGCGCCGCTCTTGCGCCGTGTTGGCCACGACGCGCGCAAGCGCCAGCGCGGTTGCCATCGGATCGAGCGGCATCGCCCTCGATCTCGCCCATGATCGCCGCATGCAGCGCCGGCGATACCGTGATCGCGTTGCCGTTGAGGCCGAGATTGAACGGCGCCACGATCGGCACCTTGACGTGTCCGAGCCCGAGGCTCGAGGCGATCGCGACCGGCGCCAGCAGATGCGCGGCGTCGAACAGGCCGATATTGAGCTTGTCGCGGACATTCGACCACGACACTTCCCGCACCAGCGTGACGTCGAGCCCTTCGGCCGCGGCAAAGCCCTTGTCGACGGCGACGATCAGCGCGGCGGCGTCGACCAGCGGAATGAAACCGATATGCAGCGGTGTCGTCATTTCAACAACTCCGACGCGGTCAGGATCGACTGCGCGATCTCGCCGATCTTCTTCTTCTCGCGCATCGCCGTGGAGCGCATCAGCACATAGGCCTCGTCTTCGGTGAGGCCCTTCACCTTCATCAGGATGCCCTTGGCGCGGTCGATCACCTTGCGCTCCTCGAGCGCGGATTTGGTGCGATCGAGTTCGTCCTGCAGCTTCGAGAAGGCATTGAAGCGGGAGATGCAGAGGTCGAGGATCGGCTTGATCCGCTCCTTCTTCAGGCCATCGACGATATAGGCGGAGACGCCGGCATCGACGGAGGCCTGGATCGAGGCCGCATCGCTCTGGTCGACGAACATGGCGATCGGCCGCCGCACCGCGCGGCTGACCTGGAACATCTGTTCCAGCACGTCGCGGCTGGGGTTTTCCAGATCGATCAGGATGACGTCGGGATCGAGCGCGTAGATCCGCGCCAGCAGGCTCTGCATTTCGCTGATATGCACGACGCCGGTAAAGCCCGCCTCCCGCAACCCCTCCTCCAGGATCGCGGCACGGATCGGGCTTTCGTCGACAATGACGATTTTCGGCGACGACTCAGCGCTCATCGATCAACTCGTAACCCGGCGAGGCATCCATAGCACGTCGAAGGCCCGCGCAAAGCCTTGTAATTATGGGCAATTGGGACTAGCTCCTGCGCATCAATCAGGCAGATTCAGATATGCAACAGGCCGCCGCGCCCAAAGTCAGCTTTGTTTCGCTGGGATGCCCCAAGGCGCTGGTGGATTCCGAGCGCATCATCACCGCGGCTGCGCGCCGAGGGCTATGAGCTGGCCCGCAAGCATGACGGCGCCGACATCGTCATCGTCAACACCTGCGGCTTCCTCGACAGCGCCAAGCAGGAATCGCTCGGCGCCATCGGCGAGGCCATGGCCGAGAACGGCAAGGTCATCGTCACCGGCTGCATGGGCGCCGAACCCGAACAGATCGAGGCGGCCTATCCCGGCGTGCTGTCGATCACGGGCCCGCAGCAATATGAGAGCGTGCTGGAGGCCGTGCATCGCGCACTGCCGCCGGTCCACAATCCGCATCTCGATCTGGTGCCGCCGCAGGGCGTCAAGCTGACGCCGCGGCACTACGCCTATTTGAAGATTTCCGAGGGCTGCAACAACCGCTGCAGCTTCTGCATCATCCCGAAACTGCGCGGCGACCTGGTGTCGCGCCCGGCCAACGACGTGCTGCGCGAGGCGGAACAGCTGGTCAGCCGCCGGCGTCAAGGAATTGCTGGTCATTTCGCAGGACACCTCGGCCTACGGCGTCGATATCAAATATGCCGAGAGCCCGTGGAAGGACCGCCAGGTCCGCGCCAAATTCTTCGACCTCGCAAAAGAACTCGGCGAGCTCGGCGCCTGGGTGCGGCTGCAATATGTCTACCCCTACCCGCATGTCGACGAGGTCATCGGCCTGATGACCGAGGGCAAGGTGTTGCCCTATCTCGATATCCCCTTCCAGCATGCGAGCCCGGAAATCCTCAAGGCCATGAAGCGCCCGGCCGCGCAGGACAAGACGCTGGCGCGGATCCAGAAGTGGCGCGAGCAATGTCCTGAGCTGACGCTGCGCTCGACCTTCATCGTCGGCTTCCCCGGCGAGACCGATTCCGATTTTGCCTATCTGCTCGACTGGCTCGAAGAAGCCGAGATCGATCGCGTCGGCTGCTTCAAATACGAGCCGGTCGCGGGCGCCGCCGTCGAATGCGATCGGCAACGCCGTGCCCGACGAGATCAAGCAGGAGCGCTGGAACGCGCTGATGGCGCGGCAGCAGAAGATTTCCGCGCGACGGCTGAAGCGCAAGGTCGGCACGCGGCAGCAGGTCATCATCGACGAGGTCGGCCCGACGGTCGCAAAGGGCCGTTCAAAGGCCGATGCGCCGCAGATCGACGGCGCGGTCTATCTGTCCGAGCCGCCGCCCGCTGAAGGTCGGCGAAATCGTCACCGCGAAGATCGAGCGCGCGGACCAATACGATCTGCACGGCAGCGTCGCGGGATTCTGAACCAACGCGCGCTTGACATCCGCCTGCCATTTGGCTGTATGGCCCTGCGCCATGAAACTGAACCGGACCAACCGCCGCGCCTGCCTTCCGTCGTCGCTCCATCGACGATGATGGGTTGCGCCGTGTCCGACGACAACGCTGATTAACTAGTTCAGCAACGTTTTCGAGAAGGCCGCACCTCAAAAGTGCGGCCTTCTCGCGTTTCGGCCTGCCCTTTCACCCCAGCACCAACCCTGAGGAGATCGACATGACCAACGCCACCCATCCGTTCGACGCGCTGATGGACATCACCGCTCGCCCGCCGACCGTGTTCGTCCGCGGGCGAAGGCGCCTATCTCTGGGACGACGCGCGCAAGCGCTATCTCGACTTCGTGCAGGGCTGGGCCGTCAACTGCCTCGGCCATTCGCCGCCTGTCGTGGCCGAAGCGCTTGCCGCGCAGGCCAAAGCTGCTGCTGACGCCGAGCCCGGCGTTCTACAACGAGTCCGAGCCTGCAAGCTGGCGAACGCGCTGGTCGAGAACAGCTGCTTCGATCAGGTTTTCTTCGCCAATTCAGGCGCGGAAGCCAATGAGGGCGCGATCAAGCTCGCGCGCAAATACGGCGCGAAATACAAGAACGGCGCGTTACGAGATCATCACCTTCGAAGGCGGCTTTCACGGCCGCACGCTCGCGACCATGTCGGCGTCGGGCAAGAAGGCGTTCGAGCCGCTGTTCGAGCCGAAAGGTATCGGGCTTCCGCAAGGCTCAAGCTCAACGATCTCGAGTCCGGTCAAGGCGCTGATCTCGGACAACACGGTTGCCGTGATGCTGGAGCCGATCCAGGGCGAAGCCGGCGTCTGGCCCGCGACCGATCAATTCCTGCAGGAGCTGCGCGCGCTGACCAAGGAGCACGGCCTGCTGCTGATCGTCGACGAGATCCAGACCGGCATGGGCCGCACCGGAAAGCTGTTCCACTACGAGCACGCCGGACATCGAGCCCGACATCATGACGCTCGGCAAGGGCATCGGCGGCGGCGTGCCGCTGGCCGCGCTGCTCGCGACCGAGCATGCGTCGTGCTTCGAACACGGCGACCAGGGCGGCACCTTCAACGGCAATCCGTTGATGTGCGCGGCGGGCTTGCCGTGCTCGAAGCACGTCGCCAATCCGGAATTTCTGAAATCGGCCGCGGACGCCGGCCTGTTCCTGGAAAGCGAATTGCAGAAGCTGTCGGCGCGGCATGGCCTCGGCGAGGTCCGCGGCCGGGGTCTGTTGCTCGCGCTCGATCTCAAACTGCCGATCGGCGCCGCGATCGTGGCGCGAGGCGCTTGCGGACGGCGTGCTCATCAACTCGCCGCAGCCCGATGCGCTGCGCTTCATGCCGGCGCTCAACGTCACGCGCGAGGAGATATCGCTGATGATCGATTGCCTCGACGCGATTCTGGCCAAGGCAGGTGCGGCGCGAAGGGTGGCGTGAGTTCTCAGTCGTCGTTCGCGTATGCGAGCGCGAATCAGTCCATGCGCATCGGGACATCGATGATCGGTGCTACGTCGCATCGCCCCGGAATGACGACGGAACTACGGCCGCAAGATCGCCGCCCCCGTCGTCGCCCTGCTCTCCAGCTCGGTATGCGCCTTGGCCGCATCCTTCAGCGCGTAGGCGTGGTTGATCGGCACGTGGAGCTTGCCGTTGATGACGGCGGCGAACAGCGTGTCGGCGCCTTCGAGCAGTTCCTTGCGGGTGCTGACGTAGTCGTTGAGCTTTGGCCGCGTCGCAAACAGCGAGCCGTGGTTGTTGAGCTCGGCGAGCGCGAACGGCGGCACCGGGCCGGAGGCGTTGCCAAAGCTCACGAACAGGCCGCGCGGCCGCAGGCACGACAGCGAGCCCGGGAACGTGGTCTTGCCGACGCCGTCATAGACGACGTCGCAGAGTTCGTTGCGGCTGATCTGTTTGACCCGCGCGACAAAATCCTCCTCGTTGTAGAGGATGACGTGGTCGCAGCCATTGGCGAGCGCGAGGTCGGCCTTCGCCTTGAGCCGACCGTGCCGATGACATGCGCGCCGAGCGCCTTGCGCCCACTGGCAGGCGAGCAGCCCGATGCCGCCCGCGGCGGCGTGGATCAGCACGCGGTGGCCGGGCTCGACCTTGAAGGTCTTGTGCAGCAGGTACCAGACCGTCAGCCCCTTGAGCATCAGGACGGCGCCCTGCTCGTAGGTGATGTGGTCGGGCAGCTTGACCAGCTTGTCCGCCGGGATCACGCGCTCGGTGGCGTAGCCGCCGAGGGTGAAATAATAGGCGACGCGATCGCCGGGGTGGAAATTGGTGACGCCCGGGCCGACGGCGCACGACCTCGCCGGCGGCTTCGTTGCCGGCGATGAACGGCAGCCCCGGCGCCTTGTAGAGGCCGGTGCGGAAATAGACGTCGATGAAATTCAGGCCGACGGCGTGCTGGCGGATGCGGACCTCGCCGGGTCCCGGCGCCGGCACGTCCACGTCCTCATACACCAGGGCTTCCGGACCCCCTACCTTGTGCACGCGCACGGCCTTGGTCATGACAGTTTCTCCTCGGTATTTGCTCAGGCGCCAACTCGAGCGAAGCGAAGGCCATCGCCGCCGCATTGTCAACTCGCCGGCCGAAACCGGCTATTTGGCGGCCTTCCGGCGGTTGCGCCTGGCGAGCACGTTGAACAGTTCGACGGCCGCCGAAAACACGATGGCAAAGTAGATGTAGCCGCGCGGGATATGGAATTTGAATCCGTCCGCCACCAGCGCCACCCCGATCAGCACCAGGAACGCCAGCGCCAGCATCTTGGTGGTCGGATGATCGGCGACGAATCTGCGCCACCGGCCCCGACGAGACGTACATCACGAAGCAGGCGATCACGACGGCCGCGACCATGATCTCGATATCCTGCGCCATGCCGATCGCGGTGATGATCGAATCCAGCGAGAACACCATGTCGATGACGATGATCTGCATGATCACCCAGAAGAACGCGCTGGCCTTGGCGCATCGCCTCGCTCGTCCGCCTCGCGCGCCTCGACCTCGGCATGAATTTCGTGGGTCGCCTTGCGCGATCAGGAACAGCCCGCCGCCGATCAGGATGATGTCGCGCCACGACAACGCGAGGTCTTTCACCGTGATCACGGGCTGCGGTCAGCCCGATCAGCCACACCAGCAGGCTGAGCAGCAGGATGCGGAACACCAGCGCCAGCAGCAGTCCGATCTGCCGCGCGCTGCTTCGCCTGCCGCTCGGGAATGCGCGAGACGATCACCGACAGGAAGATGACGTTGTCGATGCCGAGCACGATTTCCAGCGCCGTCAATGTCAGCAGCGCCGCCCAGGCTTCCGGGCTGGTCAGCAATTCGATCATGCCTTGAACGACTTTGATTCGCCGGATCACGGCGTCGCTGCCGACCATGTAGGCGGCGATGGCGCAAAGCCCGGCGATGATCGGAGCGCCCACGTCGAAGTCGCAGGCGAGCGTATAGATCGCCAGCGCGGCCCAGACGCCAAGCAGCCACAGGGTCAGCCAGCGCAGGCGCACCACGCGGATCGGATGCACCACATGGAACGGCGCGAAATGTCAGCGCGATCAGGACCGCGACGCCGAGCGTGGAAAGCGCCGGCGGCAGAGTGCAGCAGGAACAGATAAAACGCCGCCGCGTTCCACAGCGCCGGAAAGCCGCGGAAATGATTGTCCGACGGCCTTCATGCGCCGGTCGGCGAAATAGAGCGCGCTCGACACCACGATGCCGATGCCGAGCAGCGGCGCTGCCACCGGCAGCAGCATGCCCGCTCGCGGTGATCGCATAGGCCGGAACGAAGACGTAGGTCACGAAATCGACGACGAGATCGAGCACTTCGCCCGACCAGTTCGGCTGCAGCCGCACGACATCGAGCTTGCGCGCCAGCGGGCCGTCGATCGCATCGATGATCAGCGCGACGCCGAGCCAGCCGAACATGTTGGCCCAGTGTTCGCGCACGGCTTCCAGCATCGCCAGCAGCGCGATGCCGGCGCCCATCGCCGTGAAGATATGCACGGCGAATGCGGCCGCCCGCATTCGGCTGGTCGCCGGGGATGAAACTGGCTCGGCTGGTCTGGTCCATTGCTCCGGCAGTGCTATCAGGAATCGCTCCGATTTGCATATCCGCGCTTGCGGCGTTCCGCCGCGCGAATCGGTGGAAACATTTCAGCGTGGTTGATGGCTTGAAAATGCCGCCGTGAACGTCAATTGTCCCGATATGAACGATGCATCGCAAGTTTATGACGCCGTCGTCATCGGCGGCGGGCCGGCGGGCTTGACCGCCGCGATCGCGCTGGCCGAGACCGGCGCAACGGACCGCCCTGCTCGCCCGCCGCGCGCCCTATGCCGACAACCGCACCACGGCGCTGCTCGGGGCGTCCACCGACCTGCTCGAACGGCTGGACGTCTGGCGGCGCTGCCGCGATCAGGCGGCGCCGCATTGCAGACCATGCGCCTCGTCGACGACACCGGCCGGCTGATCCGCGCGCCGGAAGTGCGGTTTTCATCGGACGAGATCGGCCTCGAGCAGTTCGGCTACAACATCGACAACCGCTCGCTGATGGCGGCGCCTCGAAGCAGCGCGCGGCCGAGCTTTCCGGACCTGACGCGGTTTGACGATGAGGCGGCAACGATCGATCCCGCAGGACGCGATCGTCAGCCATCCATACACGCGCCAGGGCCAGTCGCTGTCCGCGCGGCTTGTGATCGGCGCGGACGGGCGGCAATCGCCTGTCCCGCGAGGCCGCCGGCATCGAGGTCAGGCGCCGCGACCTGCATCAGTCGGCGCTGACCTTCAACATCGCCCATTCGCCGGCCGCACAAGAACATCTCCACCGAGTTTCATACGCCGCAGGGCCCTGCGTGTTCGTTCCCCTGCCCGGCAACCGCTGCAGCGTGGTGTGGGTTTCTGCCGCCGACGGAAGCCGAGCGGCTGATGGCGCTCGAGCGACGACGAACTGTCCGAAGCCGCCGAGAAGCAATCGCATTCCATCCTCGGCCGCGTCCAGGTCGAGGCCGGGCGCAATCTGTTTCCGCTGACGATCGAGCAGCCCGACGGCAATTCGCCAGCCATCGCGTCGCGCTGGTCGGCGAGATCCGCCCATGTGGTGCCGCCGATCGGCGCGCAGGGCCTCAACATGGGACTGCGCGACGCCGCCGACATCGCCGATATCGCAGGCAACGCGATCTCGCTCGGCGAGGATCCCGGGTCGCCCGCCGGTGCTGGCGCGCTACCAGTCGGCCCGGCGCGCCGACGTCGCGAGCCGGACCGATTGCGATCGATATCGCCAACCGTTCGCTGCTCAGCGATTTCTCTGCCGATGCAGTCGCTGCGCGCGGCCGGCATGCACCTGATCGGCTCGTTCGGCCCGCTGCGCCGGCTCGCCATGCGCGAAGGGCCTCGCGCCGTCCTGCGCGGAAGCGTCGGCTGAGCTACGGAAACGCCAGCCGACCGCGTCTGGATGAACCACATCACGCTGGTCAGCGTGATGACGGAGTGCGAGCAGGAAAGAAGTTCATCCGGCGAGACCGGCTTCGGGCAGCCTTTTTTGGTTTTGCCGCAGGCAAAACCAATGAAGATCAGGCCGAAATAGGGAGTTGGAAGAGCGAGGATATCGGCCATGCAGGAAGCGTCTTTTCGTCAACATTTCCACGAGGCTGGCGCCGGATCTGCCAGTCCGGACCTGCAGGGGTTAAGTTCAGCCGCTTTGCCCCTAGCATCGGCCACAATCATGGTCTATTCGACGAGACTATGATAAAAGCGCGCACCGCCAAATTTCAGATCGGGCAGATCGTCCGCCACCGGATGTTTTCGTTCCGGGGCGTGATTTTCGATATCGATCCGGAATTCAACAACACCGAGGAATGGTGGCTGTCGATCCCCGAGGAGGTCCGGCCGCACAAGGATCAGCCGTTCTATCATCTGCTCGCCGAGAACTCGGAATCGGAATACGTCGCCTATGTCTCCGAGCAGAACCTGCTGCCCGACGATCCTGGCGAGCCGATCCGGCATTCGCAGGTCGCTGGAGATCTTCGTCAAGGACAAATCCGGCGGCTACCGCCCGCGCAATCCGTCGCTGAACTAACGGCCTGCTCCAACGAAAAAGGCGCCCGGTCCGGGCGCCTTTTGTTTATCGAGAACCGCTCGCCGTCACTTCGCGGCCGGATTGGCCTGCTGGCCACCGGCCTTTTGCGCATCTTCGAGCTTCTTGCGCTGCTCTTCGGCGCGCTTCTGCAACTCTTCCTGCAGCTTCTTCTGGGTTTCCTCGAACACCTTCGGGTCCGGTCGGCGGGCCGTCATAGGCCTTGGCGAATTCGCCGCGCAGCGGCAGCGGCAGCGTCAGCGGCGCGCCGTTGGAGTTGATCGCCTGCACCACGAGGTTCTGGCCCTTCTTCATGCTGGCGAGCAGTTCCGGCGTCGCTTCGTAGTCCGACATGCAACCATTGGCGAAGCAGATCACATAGGGGCTCTGCTGCCGGCGGATTGCTGTCGACGATGATGCGGGTGCCGTGAACGAGCTGCATGCCGAGCGGCAGCGTCACGCGCAGGATCTTCTTCGGCTCGCCTTCCGGCTCGATGATGACGGCGGCGATGACGGGCTGGCCGGACTCGATGCGGCCGTCCTTGCCGGTGAAGCAGACCTGCTTGGCGCCGGCGTCCTGGCCCTTCAGGCAGAACTTGGTCCAGGGCGCGTAGATCAGCTGAACCTGCTGATCCGGCGGGCTGGGCGCCGGCGCGGCGGAGCGCCAGCCGCCGGGCGGCGGTGCCTGCTGGGCGGTCGGTGCGGGTGCCGGGGCGCCTTCGGGGCGGCCTTCGGGGCGGCCTTGGCGCGGCTTCGGCGCGGCGCTGCAGGCGCCGCCGGGCGCGGCGGGCGTGCTGGGCCTGCGCGCCGGAAACGAGCAACGTCGCGGACAGTGCCGTTGCCGCCAACAAGGCGAAAACTCGCCCACGCGGCCGGACCGACGCGGCCAAGATACGGAAATTCATTGCGGAAAACCCTTTCTGAACGGGAGCGCCCGAAACCGCTGCAGGCACCGACACCTAGCCGTTTGGGCGGCTGTCTCCTAGTCAATTGAGGCGGATACGTGACAGGCGTTGCCGTCCTGATCAATTGCACGCCTTCAATACAGCGGCGGGCGAAAAGATCAATGCCGACAAGCATCTTTGGGCCACGTCACCGGCCGGATGCTGACGCCTATGGTAAAGCTCGCCGGTGAGCAATTTCAGATCAAATCCGACGCCCGTGCTGCTGAGCGTCTTCGGGCGTATCCGCCTTCGTGCTGTTGGCCTGTGTTGCGCTCGCCCTCGGCCTGGTGCCGGCTCGCACGGCCGCGAGCGCACGGCCGCCGAGAGCTACGCCATCGCCATGCATGGCGCGCCGGCGCTCCCGGCCGATTTCACCCGCATATGCCCTACGCCAATCCCGATGCCCCGAAGGGCGGCCGGCTGGTCTGGGGCATGCTCGGAACTTTCGACAGCCTCAATCCGCTGATCGTCCGGGGCGTCGCCGTTGCAGCAAATCCGGGGCTCTTCGGTGGTCGAGAGCCTGATGGCGCGCGGCAATGACGAGGCCTTCACGCTTTATGGCCTGCTGGCCAAGACCGTCGAGACCGACGACGCGCAGGAGCTACGTCACCTTCCATCTCGATCCCACGGCGCGCTTCTCCGACGGCAAGCCGGTGCACGGCCGACGACGTGCTGTTTTCCGTGGGCCCTGCTGCGCGACAAGGGCCGCCCCAATCATCGCCAATATTATTCCAAGGTGGCAAAGGCCGAGGCGCTCGACCCGCTCACGGTGCGGTTCGACTTCGGCGGCGCCAACGACCGCGAGCTGCCGCTGATCCTCGGCCTGATGCCGGTCTTGCCGCGGCATGCCGTCGATCCCGCGACCTTCGAGGAAACCACGATGACCGGGCCGATCGGCTCCGGCCCCTACCGCGTCACCGCCGTCAAGCCGGCGCCAGCGTGACGCTGACGCGCAATCCCGACTATTGGGGACGCGACCTGCCGGTCAATCGCGGCTTGTGGAATTTCGACGAGATCAGGCTCGACTTCTACCGCGAGGCCAACGGCCAGTTCGAGGCCTTCAAGCGCGGCCTCTACGATTTCCGCGTCGAGACCGAGCCGCTGCGCTGGCACGACGGCTATGATTTTCCGGCCGCGCGCAACGGCGAGGTGATCCGCGACACCATCAAGACCGGGATGCCGCAGCCGTCGGAATTCCTGGTGTTCAACACGCGGCGTCCGGTGTTTTCCGACATCCGCGTGCGGCAGGCGCTGACGCTGCTGTTCGATTTCGAATGGATCAACCGCAACTACTTCTTCGGGCTCTATGCGCGCTCGGCAGGCTTCTTCGCCGGTTCGGAACTGTCCGCCTACGGCCGCGCCGGCCGACGAGCGCGAGCGCGAACTGCTGAAGCCGTTCGCCGACGCGCATATCCGCCCGGATATTCTCGACGGCAGCTACCGCCTGCCCGTCACCGACGGCTCGGGCCGCGATCGCACGACGCTGCGCAGCGCGCTCAAGTTGCTGTCGGAAGCCGGCTACGATCTCGACGGAACCGTGTTGCGGCAGCGTGCGACCAAAACGCCCTTCACCTTCGAGATCCTGGTGACGACCCGCGACCAGGAGCGGATCGCGCTGGCCTATCAGCCGCGACCTCAAGCGCGCCGGCATCGAGGTCAGCGTGCGCGCGGTCGATCCCGTGCAGTTCGATCAGCGCCGGCTCGGCTACGAGTTCGACATGCTCCAGAACCGCTGGGATCAGTCGCTGTCGCCCGGCAACGAGCAGTCGTTCTACTGGGGCAGCCAGGCCGCCGACATCCCGGCACGCGCAACTACATGGGCGCGAAGGACCCGCCATCGACGCCCTGATCGCGGCCCTGCTGGAGGCGCGCGAGCGGCCGGCTTTCGTCTCGGCGGTGCGGGCGCTGGACCGGGCCTGATGTCGGGCTTCTACGCTATCCCGTTGTTTAACGTGCAGGAGCAATGGATCGCGCGATGGAATCGGATAGAACGGCCTGCAGACCACCGCGTTGACGGGCTATCTGCCGGAAACCTGGTGGCAGAAGCCGGAACGCGCGAACCCGATGCAACCCGTGACGAACCGAAGTGACGCCGTGACCCAGCCCACCGCTTCGCCAACGCTCGATGCGCTGTTCAAACGCGAGTCTGGCGCGGCAGCCGGATGCGCTGGCGCTGGTCGATCCCTCAACAAGCAGCGCGTCACCGGCCAGCGCGCCGAAGCGCCTGACCTTCGCGCAGGCCGACCGCATGATCTCGGCGCTGGCGGCGCATTTCATCGAGATCCGGACTTGCCGGCCAATTCGGTGATCGCGGTTCAACTGCCGAACACCATCGAATTCGCGCTCACCGTGCTGGCCGCCTATCCGCGCCGGCCTGGTCGTCGCGGTGCTGCCGCTGTTGTGGCGGCAGGCGGAACTGACCATGGCGCTCAACCGCACCGCCGCGCGGGCGATCGTGACCGCCGAGCAAGATCGACGGCGTCGTCTATGCCGATCTCGCCATGAACGCCGCGGCCGAGGCGTTCTCGATCCGCCATGTCTGCGGCTTCGGCAGCGACCTGCCGAAGGCATGGCCTCGCTCGACAACGCCATCTTGCGGGAATCCACCGACCACGCGCGCCGTGATCCAGGACGGCCGCAAGGCGGCGCTGATTTCGTTCGACGTCGACCTCGGACGGCTTCCGCCCGGTGCCGCGCGCCCATCTCAGCCTGATCGCCGGCGGTCTCGCAATGTCGCTCGAAAGCGACGTGCCGCAGGGCGCAACCATCCTGTCGGCGTTCTCGCCGATGTCGTTTGCCGGCCTCGCCTCGTCGCTGGCGGTCTGGCTGCTGTCGGGCGGAACGCTGGTGCTGCACCATCCGTTCGACGAGGAGGCGCTGGAACAACAGATCAACGAGCAGGCCTGCGACACGCTGATTGCGCCGGCGCAACTGGCGCTGCGGCTGGACGAGACTCGACCTCGCTGCGCGGCCTGCCGAGCTTGCGCAATGTCGTCGGCCTGTGGCGCGCGCCGGAACAGGTCGGCTCCAGCGCGTGCTGGACCGCGCAACAGGCGACGCTGACGGATGTCTATCTGTTCGGCGAGGCCGGATTGTTCGGCGCGCGCCGGATCGCGGAGGACGGCTCGCCGGCGCCTGATCAAGCCCGGGCCCCACGGCGCGCCGCGCGAGTTGCCGGGATCGTCGATCGCCGGCGAGATCCTGCTGACGCCGCGGGGCACGCTGGGATTGCGCGGGCCGATGGTGCCGGTCGCGGCCTACGCGCCGCCGCCGCCGCCGAGCGACTTCCTGATCGCCGCCGCCGCCGCGCGACTACGTCGATACGGATTACGCGGCGCGGCTCGACCGCGTCGACCGGCGCGATCAACATCACCGCGCCGCCGTCCGGCATCATGGCCGTCGGCGGCTACCGCTTCCTGGCGCAGGACCTGCAGGAATGGGCGCGGCGGCTCGGCCAGGGCGCGCTGTTGACGGCGCTGCCCGACCGCCTCAGCGGCCACCGGCTCGCCGGCCGCGCGCTCGGACAATGCCCGCGCCCGCGACGCGCTGACAGAACTCGGTCTTAACCCGTTGATGGTGGAAGCATTTCGCGATCGGTCGCAACGCCGGTCTGAGAGCCTCCGGTCAGTGGCTGCGTTGACGCCGCATTAAGCCCGGCAAACTAGGATCGCTGCGCTCCAGATGCGCGCCTGATCCGAGTTCTGTCAGATGTCCCAGCAAGGCCCGATCCTCGTCGTCGTCGACCGCGAGACGGCCGTCCTTTGCCGCCGCGCTCGACGTCGGCAGGCTGTTTCCGGTGGTCGAGACCGAATGGGCGGACGCGGTGCGCGCCGTCGAGCAGGTGCAGCCGGCCGCGGTGCTGGCTGCAACCTCCGGACACCGATGCAGCCGACGCTGGCGGCAGCTGGCCAGCGCGGATCGCGGCACGCCAGCCCTATCTGCCGCTGATCGCGGTCGATCCGCGAGATCCGCGCTGCCCGACAACGCCATTCCGCTTTTTCAGGCCGCAGGGCAAGCCCGGCTCCGACCGCCTGGTGGCCCGCCTGCGCGCCGCGCTGCGCGTGCGGTCGCTGCATGCGACTGTGATGCGCCGGCTGGTGCCGGCCAGCGCCGATGGCGCTGTCGCGATATCGATCCAGCGCGCGACGCGACCGTGCTGCTGATCGGCCGCGGCGGCGCCTACCCCGCGCTTTCGGTCGCGCTCGGCGAGCGCACCGGCGTGGTCGGCGCGCTCAGCATCGAGGCCGCCGCAAAGCATCTCAACGCCCGCGACATCGACGGCATCGTGCTCGGCGAAGGTTTTAGCCCGCGCGTGATCGACGCCTTCCTCGACCGTGCTGACGGAGGACGCCCGTTTCCGCAACCTGCCCGTCGTCGTGACGTCGAGCGATCTGGCGCCTGAGCTACGATCTGCCGAACCTCGAGATCGTCTCCGGCGACACCGGCCCAGGTGGTCGCGACGGTGCTGCCGCTGATCCGCCAGCACGCCTTCGAAGCGCATTTGAGCCGCACGCTGAAGCGCGATCGACGCCGACGGCCTGATCGACGCGCGCACCGGCCTGCTCACGCCGGCAGCCTTCGAGCGCGACTTCGCCAGCGCCGTCTACCAGACGCAGCAACGCGGCGGCGGATTGTCGGTCGCGCGCTTTGCCTTCGATCCCGAACATCCCCGCGCCCAGTTCGACGGCGCGCGGATCATCAGCCGCCTGATGCGGCAGATGGATTTCGGCGCCGCCCTGGAAGACGGCTCGGTCGTCGTCGTCTTTGCCGAGACCGACTTGAAGACGGCGCACGCGATCGCGCGGCGGCTGTCGAGCGTGATGCGCCATACCAGCCACGGCAAGCGCGACGCGCGCATCGGAGCCGGCTGTTACGCGTCGCAACGCTGCTGCCGAACGATTCCGGCGAAATCGCTGCTGGTCGCGACTGCAGCGAAGAGGCGCATCGCGCCGCGTCGTAATTGTTCCGTCAGAATCCGACGGAACATCTCCTCCGTCCCGCATTGTCGATCATCAAATCTGCACTGGAGGACAACATGAAGAAACTTGCACTGATCACCGCTTCGCTGGCCCTGCTGGCAAGCCCGGTGTTCGCCGAGGAAGCCAAGACCATCGGCACTGCGCCGGCGGAAGCCAAATTCTCGACGGTGTCGAAGGACGAGATGTTCTCTTCGAAGCTGAAGGGCCTCAACGTCTATAACCAGAAGGATAGAGTCGGTCGGCGAAATCACCGACATCGCCATCAAGGGCAACCAGATCGACGCGCTGATCCTGTCGGTCGGCGGCTTCCTCGGCATGGGCGAGCACTACGTCGCGGTGTCGCCGTCTTCGGTCAGCATCCGCCACGACGCCAAGAACGACAAATGGCTGGCGACGATGAACACCACCAAGGAAGCGCTGAAGGCCGCGCCGGAGTTCAAGTATCCGAAGTAAGCGCGATGCGTTTGCCTCGTAGAGCGGCCGTCGGCGGCAACGCCGGCGCGTTGCTCGTACTCTCTTCGTCATTGCGAGGGCAAGCGACGTGCACCATTGTTTCGCGCAGCGCGATGGACTGCTGCGCTGCGCCTATGACGCGGATGAGCTGATCACTACGCCGCCTTCTTGCTTTCCGCGAGATTGGCGAGCTGCCGCAAGATCTCCGTCGTGCCCATCAGCCGCTCCTCCGGCGTCTTCCAATCCTGGAAGAACACCACCTTCATGTCGGGCCGCACCTTGCGCGGCCTGGCCGTGCTGGCGGATGAAGAACGACCAGCCGGTCCGGCTGCGCGAACTTGTTGTCGCGGAACGTGATGACCGCGCCCTTCGGGCCGGCATCGACCTTCTCGACATTGGCTCTGCGGCAATAGGCCTTGATCGCGGCGACCTTGAAGAGATAGCGCACTTCGTCCGGCAGCACGCCGAAGCGGTCGCGCATCTCGGCGGCGAAATTGTCGATCTCCTCGTCGGTGTCGAGATCGGCGAGCCGCCGGTACAGCGACAGCCGCACCGCGAGGTCGTTGACGTAATCCTCCGGGATCAGCACCGGCATGCCGATGGTGATCTGCGGCGACCAGCGGTCGGCGGCGGGCTCGACCACGCCGGCCTTGAGGTTGAGGATCGCCTCCTCCAGCATCGATTGATAGAGCTCGAAGCCGACTTCCTTGATGTGGCCGGACTGCTCCTCGCCGAGCAGATTGCCGGCGCCGCGGATATCGAGGTCGTGCGAGGCGAGCTGGAAGCCCGCGCCCAGCGTTTCCAGCGATTGCAGCACTTTCAGCCGCCGCTCGGCCTGCGCGGTGATCTTCTGCTGCGCCGGCAGCGTGAACAGCGCATAGGCGCGCAGCTTCGAGCGCCCCACCCGTCCGCGCAGCTGATAGAGCTGCGCCAGGCCGAACATGTCGGCGCGGTGCACGATCAGCGTGTTGGCGGTCGGGAATATCGAGGCCGGACTCGATGATCGTGGTCGAGAGCAGGATGTCGTATTTGCCGTCGTAGAACGCCGACATGATGTCCTCGATCACGGTCGGCGGCATCTGGCCGTGCGCGACCGCGACCTTCATCTCCGGCACGTTCTTGTCGAGGAAATCCTTGACGCCGGCGAGGTCCTCGATCCGCGGCACCACGTAAAACGCCTGGCCGCCGCGATAGCGTTCGCGCAGCAGCGCCTCGCGGATCATCAGGGGATCGTGCGGCGCGACGAAGGTGCGCACCGCGAGCCGATCGACCGGCGGCGAGGCGATGATCGAGAGATCGCGCACGCCGGTCAGCGCCAGTTGCAGCGTGCGCGGGATCGGCGTGGCGCTCGAGCGTCAGCACATGCACCTGCGCCCGCAACTGCTTCAGCCGCTCCTTGTGGCTGACGCCAAAATGCTGCTCCTCGTCGACGATCAGAAGGCCCAGATCCCGGAACTTGATCGCCTTGCCGAGCAGCGCGTGGGTGCCGACCACGATGTCGATGTTGCCGTCGGCAAGCCCCTTCTTGACCTGCGTCAGCTCCTTCGGCGGGATCAGGCGCGAGGCCTGCGCGACATTGACCGGGAAGCCGCGAAAACGCTCGGCAAAGGTCTTGCTGTGCTGCCGCGCCAGCAGCGTGGTCGGCACCACCACCGCGACCTGCTTGCCGTCGAGCGCCACGGCAAACGCCGCGCGCAGCGCCACCTCGGTCTTGCCGAAGCCGACGTCGCCGCAGATCAGCCGGTCCATCGGCCGGCCGCTTTCGAGGTCCTTCAGCGTGGCGTTGATGGCGCCGAGCTGGTCCTCGGTTTCCTCGTAGGGAAGCGCGCGCAGAACTCGTCATAGACATGCGGCTGCACCGGCATTTTCGGCGCTTCATGCAGATGCCGCTCGGCCGCGATCTTGATCAGTTCGCCGGCGATCTCGCGGATGCGGTTCTTCAGCTTGGCCTTGCGCGCCTGCCAGCCGCTGCCGCCCAGCCGGTCGAGTTCGACATTGGCGCGGTCGGAGCCGTAGCGCGACAGCAGTTCGATGTTCTCGACCGGCAGGAACAGCTTTGTCTCGGCGGCGTAGTGCAGTTCGAGGCAGTCATGCGGCGCGCCCGAGACTTCCAGCGTCTGCAGGCCGACGAAAGCGGCCGATGCCGTGCTCGACATGGACCACGAGATCGCCGGACGCGAGGCTCGTGACCTCCGAAATGAAATTGTCGAGCTTGCGGCTGCGCTTTGCGCGGCCGCACCAGGCGGTCGCCCAGAATGTCCTGCTCGCTGATGACGGCGACATTCGTCGGTCTCAAAGCCCGATTCCATGCCGACCACGGCCAGCATGGCCTCGTTGCGCGGCGTCGCCTGCACCGTGCGCCAGGTGTTGACGCTGGTGAGGTTGAGCGAGCTTGTGGTCGCGCAGCATCGCTGCCCATGCGGTCGCGCGAGCCTTCGCTCCACAGCGCGATCACGACCTTCTTGCGCTGCGCCTGCAGCGCCAGCGACATGGGCGACGACGGACTTCGAACACGTTGACCGGACGTGTCGGCGCGCTCCGGCGTAAAGTTGCGGCCCGGCCGCGCGCCGGCGTCGAACACGTCGGTGCTGCCCTCGGGCACCGCGAACGGCGTCAGCCGCGCCAGCGCGGCGTCGCGCGAGCCGCTGCGTCCATTCGGCGTCGGTCAGATAGAGCCGGTCCGGCGGCAGCGGCTTGTAGATCGCGCCGCCGCCGGGATGCTCCAGCGCCTCGCGCCGCGCGTCGTAATAATCGGCGATCTGCTTGAAGCGTTCGCGGCGCGGCATCCTCGCCCTGCGGCTCGATCGCGACCGGCGCGCCGTCGAGATAATCGAACAGCGTATCCATCCGCTCCTGGAACAGCGGCAGCCAGTGCTCCATGCCGGGATGGCGGCGGCCTTCGCTGACGGCTTCATAAAGCTGGATCGTCGCGCTCCGGCGCGCCGAAGGCTCGCGACATAGCCCATCCGGAAGCGGCGGATGGTCTCGGTGACGCAGCTGGAATTCCGAGACCGGAACCAGATCGAGCCCGCGCATGTCGAGCAGCGTGCGCTGGGTCTCGGCGTCAAAGGTGCGGATCGATTCCAGGGAGTCGCCGAAGAAGTCGAACCGCACCGGCTGGTCGAGCCCGGCCGGAAACAGGTCGAGGATGCCGCCGCGCACGGCATATTCGCCGGGCTCGCGCACGGTGGAGGAGCGGTTGTAGCCGTTGTGCTCCAGCCAGGCGACGATGGAATCCATCGGCACGACGTGGCCCGGCGCGACCGACAGCGCCTGCGCCGCCACGATCTCGCGCGCCGGCACGCGCTGCACGATGGCGTTCACGGTGGTCAGCACGATCAGCGGCTTGTCGCTGCCCTGTCAGGCGCGACAGCCGCGCCAGCGTGGTCAGGCGCTGCGCCAGGATGCCGCCATGCGGCGAGACCCGGTCATAGGGCTGGCAGTCCCAGGCCGGGAACTGCATGACCGGCAGATCGGGCGCGAAGAATTCCAGCGCGCGCGCCAGCTGCTGCATCGCGCGGCCCGTCGCGGCAGACCACGGCAAGGCTCACCGCCGGCGGCTTTCGGCTTGTGCCGCGACCGCGCGCGCGAGATCGGAGACGACGAGCCCTTCGGCGCCCTCGGCAACATTGGCAAAGGTCAGCGCGCGGCCGGGCGCCAGCAACGCGGCGGGCGATTTGGCCGGCGGCTTCATGCGTCGTGTTCCACGGCGCGAAACGCCTTGATGCGATCGAACAGCGCGCTGGCATATTCGGGCGCAAGCGGCCGGTCGCCGGTCAGCGGCGGCATAGAGATCGGGATCGGGCACCTCGAGCAGGCGCTCGAGCTCGGCCAAGTTCAGTCGTCGGAGAGGTCTGCGATCTCGGCGTCGGCAAAGCGGCCGAGGATGAGGTCCATCTCCCGGGTGCCGCGATGCCAGCAGCGAAACAAGAGCCGCTTGCGGCGGTCGTCGAGGCCGCCGCTCGATCGTGTCGTTCCCGTCATTTGCCAAATCCCATCCGAACGCCAAAAGCCCGGACGTGCCGGGCGGGGTTGATATAGCGATCGCAGCACGCGAATGTCAGCACGATCTGCGCCTGTGCTGTGCAATTCGTCATGCCGGGCAAAGCGCAAGCCGTCTTCAAATTGACCCGGCCATCCACGTCTTGGCCACAAGGTCTTGGCACAAAAAGACGTGGATGCCCGGCACAAGGCCGGGCATGACGGTGAGGAACAGTCTTAGGTTTCCCGATGCGCCCTGCTCTGCTCAATCCGCTGTTTGCGCCGGTCACGAGCCTTGCCGGCGTCGGGCCGAAGCAGGACAAGCTGCTGCGCTACCTGCTCGACCGCAGCGAGACGCCGCGGCTGGTCGATCTGCTGCTGCATCTGCCGGCGAGCGTGATCGACCGCCGCGCGCGGCCAAAGATCCGCGACGCCGTCCGGGAACCGATGGTGACGCTGGAGGTCACGGTCGACCGCCACCGCCCGCCGCCGCCGCGCAATTCGCGCGCGCCGTATCTGGTCTATGCCAGCGACGACACCGGCGACGTGGTGCTGACCTTCTTCCGCGCCAAACCCGGCTATGTCGAAAAACTGCTGCCGGTCGGCAGCCAAGCGCTACGTCTCCGGCACGCTGCAGATGTATGACGGCGTCCCGCAGATCGTGCATCCCGACCGCGTCGTGGACGAAGAGGGCTTTGCCAAAGCTCTCCGGCATCGATCCGGTCTATCCCCTGACCGAAGGTCTGGCGCTCGGGCTCGCTCCGCCGCGCGATCGCGCAGGCGCTGCAGAAACTGCCGGCGCTGCCGGAATGGATCAGCCCGAAGTGATCCGCCGCTGCAAGTTTCCGCCGGTCGCCGAGGCGCTGCATCGGGTTCATGTGCCGGTCGAGCTCACGGACATCTTGCCCGATGGCCCGTTCTGGTCGCGGCTTGCGTTCGACGAATTGTTGGCCGGCCAACTGGCGCTGGCGCTGATCCGCGCCCAGCTCCGCCGTCCGGCCGGCGACCGCAATGCCGGCGACGGCCATTTGCGCAACAGGATCATCGACGCGCTGCCCTATGCGCTGACGGCTTCGCAGCGCGCCGCGATGGCCGCGATCTCGGAGGATCTGCTGCAGCCGGTGCGGATGCTGCGGCTGCTGCAGGGCGATGTCGGCTCCGGCAAGACCGTGGTGGCGCTGCTCGCGGCGGCTGCGGTGACGGAGGCCGGCAGGCAGGCCGCGCTGATGGCGCCGACCGAAATTCTGGCGCGCCAGCACATCAAGACCATCGCGCCGCTCGCCGAACGCGCCGGGCTTGCGCGTCGCGATCCTGACCGGCCGCGAAAGGGCAAGGAGCGGCGCGAGCTGCTGGCGCGGCTCGAGGCCGGCGAGATCGATCTTCTGGTCGGCACCCATGCGCTGATCCAGGACGACGTCGATCTTCAAGGCGCTGGCGCTCGCGATCGTCGACGAGCAGCATCGCTTCGGCGTGCGCGAGCGGCTGGCGCTGACCTCGAAGGGCGAAGCCGTCGACGTGCTGGTGCTGAGCGCGACGCCGATCCCGCGCACGCTGGTGCTGACTTATTTCGGCGACATGGACGTCTCCGAAGCTGCGCGAAAAGCCGGCCGGCCGCCAGCCGATCGACACCCGCGCGGTGCCGGCTGAGCCGCATCGAGCGAGGTGATCGACGCCGTCGGCCGCGCGCTGCAAGGCGGGCAAGCTGCGTCTACTGGATCTGCCCGCTGGTCGAGGAATCCGAGGCCGAGGGCACCGAGCACCTGACCAACGCCGACCAGGACGGTTCGAGCGCTCTGCAACAGCGCTTCGGCGACCGCGTCGGCCTGGTCCATGGCCAGATGAAGGGCACGGAGAAGGATGCCGTGATGGCGCAGTTCGCCGCCCGCGAAATCGGCCTTCTGGTCGCGACCACCGTGGTCGAGGTCGGCGTCGACGTGCCCGCGGCGACCATCATGGTGATCGAGAACGCCGAGCGGCTTCGGGCTCGCGCAACTGCACCAGCTGCGCGGCCGGATCGGGCGCGGCTCGGAAGCCTCGACCTGCCTGCTGCTCTACCAGGAGCCGCTCGGCGAAATGTCGAAGGCGCGCCTGAAGGTGATCCGCGAGACCACCGACGGATTCCGGATCGCCGAGGAAGACCTGAAACTGCGCGGCGAAGGCGACGTGCTCGGCATCCGCCAGAGCGGCCTGCCCGGCTACCGCATCGCGCGCCCCGAGGTGCACGGCCAGCTCATCAGCGCAGGCGCGCGACGGAAGCGCTGCGCATCATGAAGGACAATCCGAAGCTGAAGGGCGAACGCGCGGCGAGGCGCTGCGCTGCCTGCTCTATCTGTTCGAGCGCGACGAGGCGGTGCCGCTGATCGGCGCGGGATAAGGCGCCAGCGGATAACCCGCACTGCCGCCAGCCGCGCAGCCGCGCACAGAAAGTGACGGACACGTCGGGTAAATCCCATACTGCCTGCAGCGCGCTCTGCCGAGAGCGTGGCCTGTGCACGCCTCCGCCGCAGTCAAAATGATCTTCTGATGACGATCCTGGAGCGCTGAGCATCGCGGCGCTCCCCTCCTCGGTGCGTCCGCCCCATGGATCTCGAGCTCGCGCGCGGCTCGATGTGGCGGAGCGCGCCGCGATGGTGCCGCGTTCAACGCAGATCGCCATTCTTCGCGCGAACAAGTCGGATCAGGTGACGCCGACCCCGATCGAGGCTTGCTCCTTTGCCCGCACGCGGTGACAGCATGTGCGCAGTCCGGCGAGCGTCGTGGACGCGCTCAGCTGGAACGTCATTGCCCATCAGCCGTCCACGCTTCTACGGGCGTGCGGGCGCTCGGCTGCACGGCGGCGGTTGAAGTGGCATTCGCGTATCGCTGCGCGCGTTCGCCATGCCGGCGAGCGCTGCTGCGCTTTTCTGCGGCGTCGGAGCCGGGCTGCACCACGCCGCAGGACATGATCAGGGTCGCCGCGTCTTCGGTGCTCATCTCGATCTCGATGATGTTGCTCTTCGGCACGTAGAAGAAGAACCCCGGTGGTCGGGTTCGGCGCGCAGGGCAGGAACACCGAGATGTGCTCCTCCTGCCCGGGAAGGCTGGCTGGCGAGTTCGGCGCTTGGCGCCTGCGAGATCAGCACGATCGACCACATCCCCGGCGACGGGAATTCGACCAGGCCGACGCGACGAAAGCTCAGAGCCGTTGCCGGAGAACAGCGTCTCGAACACCTGCTTCAGGCCGCGATAGATCGCGCGCACCGCCGGGATCCGGCCGAGCAGGCGCTCGCCGAGATCGACCAGGGTCCGCCCGATCAGATTGGCGGTCAGGAAGCCGACGCAGCGTCAGCGCGATCACGGCGACGATCAGGCCGGAGCCGGGCAACCCGAACGGCAGATAGGTTTCCGGCCGGTAGGCGCGTCGGCACGAACGGGCGGACCAGATTGTCGACCCAGTTCACGAACCACCAGGTCAGGTAGAACGGTGATCGCGATCGGGCCTGCGACCACCAGGCCGGTCAGGAAATAGTTGCGGAAACGGGCCATCAGCCCGCGCGGGGCATCCGGCGGCGGATTCACCCGGGGGTACAGCTCGGCGGACGGATCGTCGGGGGTCATTTGCGGTTCCAGATACGAGGGGCCAGCCGGCCTTATGCTCCAGCTAAGCCATCCTAGCAGGTTTTTGAAGGGCCGACGCCAGACGGGGCTTGCGACTATTCGACCGTGACCGATTTCGGCGAGATTTCGCGGCTGGTCGACGTCGGTGCCCATCACCACGGCGGTGTGATAGGCGAGCAGCTGCACCGGGACGGCATAGACCATCGGCGTAAACGCCGCGGCCATGTCCGGCAGCACGATCGTCACCAGCGAGTCTGATGGTCGCCTCCGCGCGCGCCCTTGGCGTCGGTCATCAGGATGATCTTGCCGCCGCGCGCGGCGACTTCCTGCATGTTGGAGACGGTCTTCTCGAACACCTGGTCGTAGGGCGCGATCACCACCACCGGCATGTTCTCGTCGATCAGCGCGATCGGCCCGTGCTTGAGCTCGCCGGCGGCATAGCCCTCGGCGTGGATGTAGGAGATTTCCTTCAGCTTCAGCGCGCCTTCGAGCGCCAGCGGGATAGCTGGTGCCGCGGCCGAGATAGAGCACGTCGCTGGACTTCGCGAGGTCGCGCGCCAGCTCGTTCGATCTGCGGCTCGCGCGTCAGCGCCGCCGCCATCAGCCGCGGGATCTCGACCAGGCCATGCACGAGCTTGGCTCTCATCGGCCTCCGACAATTCGCCGCGCGCCTGGCCGGCGGCGACCGCGAGCGCAGCCAGCACCATCAGCTGGCAGGTGAACGCCTTGGTCGAGGCGACGCCGATCTCGGGCCCGGCGAGCGTCGGCAGCACGGTCTCGCTCTCGCGCGCGATCGTCGAGGTCGGCACGTTGACGACCGAGAGCGTATGCGCGCCCTGCGCCTTGGCGTAGCGCAAGCGCCGCCAGCGTGTCGGCGGTCTCGCCGGACTGCGAGATGAAGATCGCGAGATCGCCCTTGCGCAAGCGGCGCCTCGCGGTAGCGGAATTCCGGAGGCGACATCGATTTCGACCGGCAGGCGGGCGAACCGCTCGAACCAGTATTTGCCGACATAGCCGGCATAGCTCGCGGTGCCGCAGGCGGTGATCGAGACGCGCTGGATGTCCTTGAAATCGAACGGCAGCTTGACCGGCAGCGCCACGCGCTCGGTCGCCATGTCGACATAGCGGGCGAGCGTATGGCCGACCACTTCCGGCTGCTCGTGGATCTCCTTGGCCATGAAGTGGCGGTAGTTCGCCTTGTCGACCAGCGACGTCGCCGTCGTGTGCTTGATCGCCTCGCGCTGGACGACGGCGTTGTCCTTGTCGAAGATGGTGGCGCCCTTGCGCGTCAGCACCACCCAGTCGCCGTCCTCGAGATAGCTGATGCGTGTCGGTGAACGGGCCGAGCGCGATCGCGTCCGACCCCAGATACATCTCGCCCTCGCCGTAGCCGATCGCGAGCGGCGGGCCGTTGCGGGCGCCGATCATCAGGTCGTCCTCGCCGGCGAAGATGAAGCCGAGCGCGAACGCGCCGCGCAGCTGCGACAGCGCCGCCTTCACCGCCTCGACCGGCTTGATGCCCGCGCTTGAGCATAACTGTCGACCAGGTGCAGCACGATCTCGGTGTCGGTCTCGGTCTTGAACTCGGCGCCCTTCTTCTCGAGCTGCCTCGCGCAATTCGCGAAAATTCTCGATGATGCCGTTATGGACCACGGCGACGCGTTCGGTCGCATGCGGGTGCGCGCATTGTTCTCGGTCGGCTTGCCGTGGGTCGCCCAGCGGGTATGGCCGATGCCGGTATGGCCCGGCGAGCGGCTTCGCGTGAGAGCCGCGCCTCGAGATTCTTCAGTTTGCCTTCGGCGCGGCGGCGCTCGAGATGGTCGCCTTCCAGCGTGGCGACGCCGGCAGAATCGTAGCCGCGATATTCCAGCCGCTTGAGCGCATCCACCAGCTGCTCCGCGACCGGAGCGCGTCCCAGAATGCCGACAATGCCGCACATGCGGTTTTGATGTCCCCAAATCGTCGAAAATCAGCCGAAAGCAGCGCCGCAAAATTCTCTTTAACGGGACACGCCGCCGTCGTGAGATAAGTCAATAATTGCGCCGATTGAGACAGTGTTAAGGAAAGCTCAATGGGCAGCCGGTCTACTGCCGTTTGGCCGCTCCCCGTCCACCGGATGCCGTCGAGAGAGTTTTTGAAGGAGGCCTGGCTGCCGGCCGCGCGCAGTTGGCGTCCTGGACAGCGCGTCCAGCAGCCGAAAGACTGCCTGGACAATTCTCCCGGCAGCTTTCGAGTTGTTATTGTCCGCATGGGACAATAGGAAGCTCGTTGCGCCGGGCCTATCAGAAGGGGCGAACCTGCCCCGGTGCACGCGTCTGTTACAGTCCATAGCGAGCAGCTGGCCGACAGGCCGAGGACATTATTTTTGCCAGATCGAAATGTCGTCTTTGTCGTCGATGACGACCCCGGCATGCTTATGAGCGTGAAGCGGCTGCTTCGCACAAATGGGTACGACACCGTGCTGTTTTCCTCAGCGAAGGCATTTAAGGAACCAAGTCGATTTCAAGGATGCCTGTTGCGTTGTTTTGGACATCAACCTTGATGACGGGTCGGGCATCGAGCTGAGGCATCGTCTGAAAGCGGCTGGACATTCTGTGCCGGTCATCTACATCACCGGCGAATGACAACCCTGCCGTTCGCAAGGCGGCGCTGGACTCTGGGTGCATCGCGTTTCTAACCCGGCTTCATTTTCGGTTCAGGGCCGATAGAGCCGCTCCAAGAGCTAGCGGGCCCCCCGACAGCGGCGACACGCACTGACGCGCCAGCGAGCCTGCCGCACGCTCTGCGGCCCATTGCTCCTCCCGGGTTCAGCAGGTCTCATTTGCAGGATCGCGCCTGCAAGGTCGTGCCGGGATCACCACCCATTGTACGGAGGAATCCTGATCCTGAACGTCGCGCCGCCGTGATCCCGATTTCTGCCGATATCAGCCCCTGGTGCGCCTCGATAATGGTGCGCGCGATGGACAGCCCCATGCCCATGCCTTCCGCCTTGCTGGTGAAAAACGGTTCGAAGACCTCTTTCAATTTGTCTTCGGGAATGCCCGGACCGCGATCCGACACGGATAGCTCGGCAAAGTTCTCGACGCGCGAAGTCCGGATGCTGATGATGCGATTTTCGCTCGGCGTATCCTTCATCGCGTCGATCCCGTTCACGACAAGGTTCAGAATGACTTGTTGAAGTTGGATGCGGTCGCCGAGGATCGGAAGCGCATCCGGTGTGATCACACTAGTCAGTTCGACCTTTCGTCCAACGGCAAGAGAAGAAAGAACTCCAAGCGTTTCGCGAACAACGTCATTCAAGTCGAAGTTTTTCAGTTCAAAAGGTGCTTTTTTCAGCAGGCTGCGCATCCTCCGGATGACTTCGCTGGCGCGCCGGTCATCCTGCAAAATATCCTTCACGATATCCTTGAGTTCAGCGATGTCAGGGCGTCGGAGATTTCAGGATCGCCTCTGCGGTTTCGGCGTTGGTCAGAATAGAGCCCGAGCGGCTGGTTGATTTCGTGAGCAATGGAGGCGGTCAGTTCGCCAGCGGTCGAGAAGCGCATGACACGGGCCAGTTCTGCCATGCGCTGCCGCGACTGCACTTCGGCAAGTTGACGCCGACGATGCTCACGTAGCAGGGCCGAGATAAGCCCGGCTTGCACGAGAATAACGGCGATGATCAGCGCGATTTGCCACGAATAACGCTCCCACGCCGTTGGCTCCCGAAACAGGATTTCGCTCCCCGGTGGCAGGCGGCTCTCGCTGATGTTCCAGCGCTGAAGTTGTCGCCAATCGTATTTCGGTGCTGAGAATTCGATCGGAGGAACCTTGATGCCACTTGCCTTCTCTCCTCCCAATATTCGGACGGCAGCAGCAGCCGTCGGTCGGGCACCCTCGGCCGGTGACAACATCGGGCCGCCAACAACCTCACCGTTAAAGTAAGACTCGTCGAACGAAAAAATGGGAGCGTTGGCGACCTCATAGATGCGCTTCAATGGCTCCTTGTCTCCATAGACGGCACCTGCGCCGTCCACCGCTAGCTGCTGATAAAAGATTGCACTGTGGGGCGGCAAACTCGCGACCTCCTTCAAGATCGCCTCGAACGGCCGCTCGTTGTAAAGATCAATTCAACCTTGTTCTCTAGCAGCGGACCCAGTATCCGTTGCTGCTCGCCAGCCCAAAATCGCTCATTGGGGGAGTTTCCGACTATGATCGCGATGGTCTTCGTCTCCGGCAACAGCCGCAGAATGTTTTCGATAAGAGCGACTTGATCGAACCGCACCCCAACCACGGCGTCTTGCTCGGACAACATGGATTGTTCAACCCGGCGCACTTCGACTGCCGCGAGCAGCATCGGCGTTGTCGGAAACAGGTCTGCCCTGTGTCGCTGGACGAAGCGAGCCGCGGGCGCACCAATAGCGACGATCAAATCGGGCGGTCGTTGAGCGTAGAGCGCCCCGAGATATTCAACAAATTTGGCCTCAGCAGGGTCATCGCCATCCCGAGCCGTGACGAGGGATTGTTCTTGAATGTCCAGCGGCCAGGGCGACTGTCGGTTCAGTTCACTGGCGGATCTCCCTGCTCCATGCGGCCCACGGCTCGAAATTCGGGCCAAACGAATGAAGGAACAGGATTTTTTCGGCTGAGCGGCGGTCTCGCCAGACTTGGGCTGAGCGGCAGTCCCGCCAATTGAGACCACAAGAACGACAGCGGCGGCGACCCACATATAAACGAGCCGCTTCAGCCATGAGGCAGCGCGATGCGGCCATGCGGCCCCCATGGGTCGCGATCAGTTCGGTCCAGGATTTCCCGCCGCCCGATTAGAGCATCCAAGGTAGTTGCCTCATCGGCCCCCATGAGTGCCTTACCAGTAGGTCACCACGTTGGCCAACAGATTATGTGGGCAGCTCCCCGGTCTCCGGTGTATGGATCACTGGCGTGGGACTATTCGTGTAGCCGGGCCCGGGATGCCCAACCACGCGCGGGCTGACGACCTGCCAGAACATAAAATATAATATAAACCCTAATCTCAAATTCCACACCGCACCCCGATGCGTTTGATCCATTGCAAATGTCCCGATGGAGCGTGTCCGCTTCGGGGCAAGCGGGCCACGCGCCTCGGGCGTCCGGTCCGGGTTGGATTGGGGTCAATTATCGGTTGGTGTGATGGCAGGGTAACAGTGGGCTGCATCTTTGTCGGGCATCGCGCAAATATCGTAACAGCAGGATATGCCAGCCGCGGCGCTGTTCATTGAGCCAGGGCGCGCAAGCGGCATCTATTATCATGTCCTCCCTGTTTGCACATCGGCCCGACTGCGCTTCAACGCATCCGCCAGGACGAGAATTCCGCCGTGTTTCGGTGAAATCACATAGAGCTGGGCCGGCGGTACCAGGACGGTCGTGTGGGCCCCGGCACCGGTCATCGTGCGCTGCGTTGCCGGTTCGCGGATCGAGATGTCTCGACGAGCCCCGGTTCGCCAATCGCGACGCGGACAGAGCCCGGTCGCCGGATTGAAGAAGGTCACATCCGGCGCGCCCGGCGATCGGCCAGACGTTGGTGACATCGCCGGAGGCGCTGTCGATTTCGACCAGCGCGCCGTCGTCGCAGGCGGCATAGAGGCGCCCGCGCGCGTGGTCGATGTCGAGACCATGTGCGCCACCCGACGGCAGCCTCCATTGCGCGATCGGGCGCAGGTCCGGCAGGCCGGCAACCAGCACCATCGACGGCTCGCGGATGCAGAGGAATAGCCGCTCGGCGCTGCCGTCGGTCACGCACCACCGCGGCCGGCCCGGCAGATCGATCGCCACCTGCTTGCGATCGTTCAGCCCGAAGGCTTGCAGCGTCGGGGCCTCGCGATCGTCGCCGATGCAGGCGACGATGCCCGAGCGACAGGCGCTTGACGATCGCCGCGCCGTTCGGCCGCGCGCCGGTCTTGAAGACGGCTTTGGTCTCCAGCGTCGCGGCATCGAGCCAGGCGAGGCTTGCCGCGCCGCGGTTGGTGACCAGGATCTTCCGTCGTCGGCGACGGCGCCGGCCACGCCCGGAAATCCCGGCAGCGTCGCGATGTGCCTGCCGCGTCATCGATCGATCACCTCGACGCGCGATCTGCGCGCGGTGTGCGCGATGAAGACCCGCCGGGTCTTGGGATCGAAGGCGCCGTGATCGAATTCGCTGCCCGCGCGCGCTCGGAATCTTGATGACGCCGAGGCTTTCAGCGGCATGACCAGCTCACGCCGCTGCGCCGCGTGTCGCGCGTGCAAACCTCTGCATCAATCGGAATGCCGAGCGTTGCACAGAGCTTGGACGGAGGCCGTCTGGTGGGGAGCCTGTGTTTCCCGTAGCGTCCTGAGCCTAGCGGCGGAGCAGCAGCTGCACGGCAAAGATTGCGCGTCAGTATTTCGGGCGGTGCGAGTTGGCCCATTCGCGGGCGTGCGGAATAGGCGCGCGTGGCGGCAGCGATCGCGCGCAGTTTCCGTGTCGTCGGCAGATTTTCCATCCGTTCCCGCCACCGGCAGAATGCCGGATATTTCGGATACATGGCCTTTGCCTTCCTCGGTCAGGCTGAACGCAAACGTGCTCGGCAGAAGGATAGAAGTCCGCGATCGTGAGCTTCCGGGCCGAGCAGGTAGTCTTGGCCATGCGCAAGCTCGCGCTCCAGCGACCGCCAAGGCCGATCTCGACCTTGGGCAGCGCATGCGCCACGACCTTTCGTCGGACGCGATGCCGAGTTCGCGGAAAGACCAGGCGTTCGTGGGTCACGTGGTAGATCATGTAGGGGTAGTAGTAGGAGTTGACCGCGCTGATCCATTGGTTCATGCGCGCCCGCGCCGCGAACGTCCTTCGGCGTCAGGCGCGGCCCGCCAAACGCCTCGTCGACATAGGCGGCGATCGCGCTGGTCTCGTAGATCGGTGAGATCGCCATGCCTCAGGATCGGGACGCGGTTGAACGGATGCAGCGCCAGATGCTCGGGCTTGCCCATCACGGGTTCGAGGTCGTGAAAGCTGTAAGGCACGCCCTTGTGCGTCAGGATCAGGCGAACGATGTTGACGAAGGTGCTGCGCGGAAAGCCGTAGACGATCGGATCGGACATTCGTTTCCTCCTCTGTGATTTGTTCGTCAGCGCCAGAACGGCTTGGCGGCCTCGTCGCAGCGCCTGCTTCGCGCGTCAGGCCGAGGTCGTCGAGCAGATGCTGGTCATCGGCGAGGTCGCGCAGCGCCGTGCGCTGCCAGCTGCCGGTCGCGCCAGCGCCACCATCCGTGCCAGCGAACGGCCGTGGCCTGGTCCTGAGCTGGATTGATGAAGTCGGCATGGCTGGTCGTCAGCCTGCGCCGGCGAGGATGAAAGCGATGCCGGTGATCAGGAGTTGACATCGACAAGCTCCAAATCTCGTGAAATGCTTGCATTGGAGCTGTTCAATAGTGCCAGCGGGGCGCTTCCCGCAAAGCATCGTTTCTCTTGCCTGCCCTAGTTTTTCTCATGAAGTCGCTGTCGATGCGCCCACGCCTGCCGCCGCTGAATGCCCTGAAGGCCTTCGAAGCCGCGGCGCGGCATGAAAGTTTTACGCGCGCGGCCGGAAGAGCTTTGCGTCACGCAGGGCGCGGTGAGCCACCAGGTCAAGGCGCTGGAGGCCGAGCTGGCGATCAAGCTGTTCAATCGCGAACGCCAGCGCCTGCATCATCACCGAGGCCGGCCGCGACTATCTGACTGTCGTGCGCGACGCGCTCGACCGCATTGCCATCGGCACCGAGCGGCTGTTGCAGCGGCAGAACGCCGGCGTGCTCACCGTTCAGCACCTCGCCGGACTTCGCCGCCAAATGGCTGGTGCACCGGCTCGGCCATTTTGCCGAGGCGCATGCCGGCATCGACCTCGCGCGTTTCCGCGACGCTGCATCATGTCGACTTTGCGCGCGAGGAGGTTGATCTTGCGGTGCGCCATGGCGACGGCAACTGGCCGGGGCTCGACACGCGTCGGCTCGAGTGCCGGAACAGCTGTTTGCCGTGTGCAGTCCAAAGCTGCTGTCCGGCACGCCGGCGCCTCGGCAAGCCGGCTGATATCCTGCAAATTTCCGCTGATCCACATGGACAGCCGGGCCGATTGGACAGAACTGGCTGCAGGGGCAGGTCGTCGACGACGCCGCCGTCATGCACGGTCCGGTGCTCAACCGCGGCGAGCATGGTGATCGACGCCGCGATCAACGGGCAGGGTATCGCGCTGGCGCGCACGACGCTTGGCTGCCTGGGATCTCATCAACGGGCGGTTGGTGCGGCCTTTCCCGGAATCGCTGCGCCTCCAAGACCTATTGGATCGTTTGCCCGAAGGCGACGGCGAGCCTGCCGAAGATCGTGACTTTTCGGGACTGGCTTCTCGCGGAGGCGTCGCGGGATTTGCGGCAGCTAAGAAGGTCCGGCTCGCCGCACAAGGCATCAGGCAGAACGTGGCGACCTGAGCGCGGCGTGCAGGGGTGTGGCATCGCTTCTTCCTCGCGCGGGAAAGCCGCAGACCTGGCGCGTGCGCGGATGGCGCTAATTGCAGAGCGCCCAGCGTGATTTGGGCCTGTCCAGTCCCCTCGCGAAAAAATATTCCGCTTAACCCGTCGGGCAAATCAGCGCTACGACTCCGCGCGTCTCACCCGATGAGAGGGGCGTTGCGCAACGTCACGAACGCGCGGTGGGATGCGGTGGACGCGGCAGCTATGCGAAGACGAACGCAAGCGAGTCGCGGACGGCGAAGTCGTGTGGTCCTGGCGCCCCGGTGCTGGCGCTAAGTTTCGCGAGAAGCAAGCTTCTCAGGGATGACGGTGGCAACAAGCCGGTCACCGGGGAGAGCTCGAAGTAAGCCGTAAACCATCGCGCAGGGAAAGCCGGGATGTTTCAGGCTGAACCTGTAGCCCTACCCGTGCTTTTTTGTTGCGCTGGGGCCCACGGTGCTAGGGCCCGCGGCTTTCCCTGCGCCCTCCAATCACCGGAGAGAGGGTGGAAACGTATCACGAAAGCTCGGGCAATTCATGCCGCGAGAACGCGGACTCACAAAGATCACGACTCCGTCCCGTCGTCGCCGCGACGGGCTTCAGTGCGAACCATTGCGCACTGGGGCGGGCGACCAGATACAGCTCCCGCGGCTTCTCGACTTCGACCCTGAGTAAGATGTTCCTGAAGGTATCGGATCGCCGCCGCCATGGCAGAGATCAGCGTTGCCCCGTTCAATTTTGTAGCGGATCTGAAAGACACTGATGGTGGTTCTGACCCACTCGAAATCGCCCTGCCTCTGCGTTCCTGACAGCTGCTATGAACGCAGCCGGAGCTGACGCGGTCCCGTCCGCCGCCAACGCTGCCACGGTTCGGATCGTCCGGTCAAGCCGGACGACAGACAGCGGAGAGCTGTTTGAAATATTAAATCCTGAACCTCGTCACCGTCATTGCGAGGAGCGAAGCGACGACGTGTCCGCCGTAGCTCGAAGAGCGAAGGCGGAAGCAATCCATGCTTCAGCAAGCGGCGAGATGGATTGCTTCGCCCCGCTCGCAATGACACAAGGTCGTTCCGGACAAGCGAGCGCCGATCCGGGACCGTTAGCCCCAGGGAGGGTTGTGCGGAAGCTATCGAGAGATCACGCGGTATTGGTCCGATGGTTTGCCGGGACGGCGTCACATGGCGAGGCGCGTCGCGCGCAAAGACGGCGTCTCGAGCCTCAGCGCAAACCGCTCAACCCTGCTTCGCCGCCTCGCCCGGCGTCTTCATCTCGCGGTAGCGCTTGGCCCCGCCTTCGCGGTTGGTCTGCTGGCTGCGCTCGACCGCCAGCGCGTCGTCCGGCACGTCCTTGGTGATCACCGAGCCCGAGCCGATATAGGCGCCGTCGCCGATCTTCACCGGCGCCACCAGCGAGGAGTTGGTGCCGATGAAGGCGCCCGTCGCCGATCAGCGTCTTGTGCTTGGAGAAGCCGTCGTAGTTGCAGGTGATGGTGCCGGCGCCGAGATTGGCGTTGGCGCCGACATGGGCGTCGCCGACATAGGAGAGATGGTTGACCTTGACGCCGGCCTCCAGCGTCGCGGCCTTGGTCTCGACGAAATTGCCGATCCTGGCGCCTTCGCCGAGCGAGGTGCCGGGCCGCAAGCGCGCGTAGGGACCGACGGAGGCTTTCTTGCCGATCGACGGCCTGCACGATGTGCGAGAAGGAATGGATCACCGCGCCGTCGGCGATGGTGACGCCGGGGCCGATCACCACGAACGGCTCGATCGTGACGTCGCTGCCGAACTTGGTGTCGGCGGCAAGATAAACGGTTTCCGGCGCGATCAGCGTCACGCCGGCGTCGAGCGCCGCCTTGCGCAACCGCGCCTGCATCACCGCTTCCGCTTCCGCAAGCTGCGCCTTGGTGTTGATGCCGCGCACTTCGTCTTCGCTGGTCTCGATCACGACGGCCTCCAATCCTTCATTTCCCGCACGATGGTGACGGCATCGACTCAGATAATACTCGCCCTTGCTGTTGGCATTGCCGATCTTGTCGAGGATCGACAGCGCCTTGCGCCCGTCGAACGCCATCACGCCGGCATTGCACAGCGTGATCTTCGCGCTGCGCTCGCGCTGGCGTCGGCCTGCTCGCGGATCGCCAGTCAAGTGGTCGCCTTCCGACCAGCAGCCGGCCGTAGCCGGTCGGATCGGCGGCGCGAAAGCCGAGCACCGCGAGCGCAGCGCCGGCTTTCCAGCGGCGCGCGCAGGCGCGCGAAGGTCTCGGCCGAGATCAGCGGCGTATCGCCGAACGCGATCAGCAGATCGTCGGCGCCGCGGGCGATCGCCTCGCGCGCCGCCAGCACCGCATGCGCAGTGCCGAGCCGCTCGCGCTGGACGAAGGTCGCCGCATCCGGCCGCACCCGCTTTGACCTCGTCCGCGACCGCCTTGTGGTCCGGCCCGACCACCACCGCGAGCGAGGCGCCGTGCGCCGTGCGGGGCGGCATCCAGCACATGCGCCAGCAGCGACTGGCCGGCGACCGGATGCAGGACTTTTGGCAGCGACGAACGCATCCGCGTGCCCTCGCCGGCCGCAAGCACCACCGTCAGGCTGGATCGAGCAGTCATCTGCACTCCTTGACAAAAGCTTGGCGGCCGAGCGCGCCGGGCCGTCTTTAATTGTTTTCCCCAGGAGATGAAACCGATCTCGCGCTCCGTGACACGCCCGGATTCAAGTTCCGCGCGCAATTTCCTGTTAATGTTTGTCGCGTGATTCGGCAGGCCTGAGGAGGGCCAACGAGGCTTTGGCCAAAAATCCAGACCATCTGGCTGGACGATCTCGGACGCGGAACCACCGGGCGGCCTGCTGAGCGGCTTTCTGGCCGAGGAGGACGAATTCGACCGCCGCGCGCTGTGGCGGCTGGGCTCGTGGGGCGTCGGCGCGGTCGGCGCCGGTGATCATCGCCGTCATGGCCAACCAGCCTCGCTCGGCGTTTCGGCGCGACCAGGTCGCGGCCGCCGATCTGGCGCGGCAGGCGCAGCAGATCCAGGCTGGTCGCCAGGGAGAGCCAGAGCGAGGCGCGGCGGCTCGCGTGCGACGATCGACACGCTCAACAGCGACCGCGACCGGCTCTATTCCCGCGTCACCAGCGCTCGAACAGGGCTGGATTCCGTCACCGGCGCGATCGCGAGGCAAAGCACCGCGCGGCATCGGCCGCCTGCCCGCGCCAGCCGAACTCCGGCGGCGCAACTCGCCACCCCGGCTGTCGCGCTCCATCCGTCGCGCCGGCCGCCGTCGACCGCACCGACGGCGCAAGCCGCGCCTGACAGGCCGGCTGCCGCCGACAAGACTGTCGCGGTCAGCGACAGGCCGCCGGCCGCAAAGCGCGACAAGCCGCCGGTCGTTGCCGCCGACGAACTGCACGGTCTTTGCCATCGGACGCCGCCGAGACGCCATCGCCAATGCACGCCGCTGGTGGCCTCCAAGTCGATCATGGCGCCGCCGGATCCGGCCGCCAGCAACCTGGTGGAGCGGCAAGCGCGAAAGCGCCGTCACCGCGACGCCTATTCCGGAAGTGGTCGCGTCCGCACCTGCCGACGAAACGGAGCGAGGTTCAGCGCGCCGAAGGCCGCGCTCCAGCGCACCGAGTTCGGGGTCGATCTCGGGGGCGCCAATTCGGTGGCAGGCCTGCGCGCGCTGTGGCGCGGACTGCTGAAGACGCGGGCCTATCGCACCGGTCTGTCGAGCTGCGCCCGATCATCGTCATCAAGGAGGGAGCCAACGGCCTCGGCTTGCAGCTTCGGCTGGTCGCGGGGCCGCTGCGCGACGCCGGCGCGGCCGCCAAAATCTGCGCCGTGCTGAGCGAGAACAAGCGACGCTGCGAAACCACGATCTTCGATGGCCAGCGCCTGACCATCAAGGACGAGGCCCCGTCGGCAGCCGCCGGCCTGCCGTGCCGGCAAACCCGTGCAGCGCCGGCGCAAGCGTGCCCAGGCGTGGCCGCCGCTCCTCCACCGCTCGCCGAAGAAGCGCCGAAGCAAGCCGGAAAGCACGACGTTCTCGTTCCTGTTCGGCCGGAAGAGCGGCAATAGGATGTTTGGTGGCAGACTGCTTGCGGGAAGCTCTCACCTGCTTTCGCGCAGTCGGCGGCCGGCTTGCCCTGCGCCGTCTTTCCCGGACCATATTCGCGCGATGAAGAAAGCACCCCTTCCACCTCACGCCCTACCAGGTCCAGTTCCTGCTGATCGTCGGTTTCCTGACCGTCGGCTACGCGCTCTACCTGCGCTATCTCGCCATCGAGTTCTCGACCTGTGGCGCTGGCCTGCGACGCCGGCCTGCAGCACGATGCCGTGCAAGGCCCGCACGCTGGCGACCTCGCTGTTCAAGAATTCGGTGTTCGGCATCGTCGCGCTGATCATTGCGACGCTGCACGTGATGCGGCCGTCGATCGTGCTTGCTGACCGGCGGGCTGATCGCCGCCGGGCTCGGCATCGTGCTCTACAATATCGCGCTGTCGGGGATCGCGATCGGCCTGCTTATTTTGGGCTTTGCGCGGCCCGCGCCCGCCACAGCGTGAGCGCCAACAGCGAGATAGATCGCGCAGGTCCACAGCGACTGCCAGTTCTCGGCGCCCTCGTTGAAGCCGGTATAGAGCGCCGCGACCACGAGCAGGCCGGCAAAGGCGGATCTCGGCGATCGGGCGCACGCCCTCCTGCGGCCGGTTCAGCAGCATCAGCAGCGCGAACGGCACCACCGCCATGGTCAGCGACGGCGAACGGAAAATCGCGGTAGCGCGGATCGAAGGTGAAGCCGAGCGCGGTCTCCGCTGCGATCAGCGTGGTGACGATCAGCGCAATGCCGAGCAGCACGGACAACAGCGACCGCGTTCGGACGTCGCGCGGGACCGAGCAGTTCCAGGAAGCGTCGGCAGCGGCCGTCCCGACATCAAGCGCATGGGCCACGAGCAGGGGCGCGGCGATCGCCGGCCGCCAGCAGCGCGCCCCATTGCAGCCAGCCGCCGAGGCCGTAGCTCTCGTAAAGCATCTTGTCGGCGGCAACGCCGAGCAGGATGCCGGCCGATGGTCGCCGGATACGCCGACCGCGATCCAGGACGTCAGCCGCGGCTTCCACGGCCGCCGGCGCAGCGTCAGCCAGGCCGCCAGGAAGATGAAGAAGCTGAGCGCCATGCCGCATCCCATCTGCCAGCTTCCAGCACGGAAAGTTGCTGATGTTGCTCGCCCGGCGGATATTTCACCACCCGCTTGACCGGCATCGAACAGGCCCCAATAGCCGCCGACGGTGCCCTCGAGCTGGCGCTTCCACGGCTGGTCATAGGCCTCGATCAGGTTGACGCGAAAGCCTTCCTTCTTGGCCAGATCGAGGATCTCCGAGACGACCCGCGCCTGGTTGGTGCGCGACGGCAGCGCGCCTTCGCGCATCCGCCCTGCGCTCGGCCAGCCGGTCTCGCCGATCAGGATTTCCTTGCCCGGGAACGCCACCGCCATCCGCTTGCGGATCGAGATCGACATGGGCGGCGGCGAATTTCGCGCGCACCGGCATGTCCTCCCAGTACGGGAGGATGTGAATGGTGATGAAATCGACGGCGTCATAGACCTCGCGGTTACTGCAGCCAGAATTCCCAGACATCGGCATAGGTCACGGGACCGTCACCTGCGCCTTCACCGCGCGGATGTTGGCCGCGAGATCGGAGGTCGTCATCTCGCCGCGCAGCAGCACCTCGTTGCCGACCACGAGCGCGGTGATCACGCCCGGATATTCCTTGGTCAGGTTCACCGCGGTCGCGATCTGCGCCAGATTCTTCAGCCGGTTGCTGCCGAGCCAGATGCCCTGGATCACCTTCAGCCCGACCTTGGCGGCGAGCGCCGGGAACCTGGTCGAGCCCGTTCTCGATCGAATAGGTGCGGACGCAATCGGTGATCTTGGCGAGCTGGGCCAGATCCTGCGGCGATCTGTTCCGGCCGATATGTGCGTGGTCGGCACCAGCGGCGTCTGGGTGTCGCGGAACGGCGCATAGGAGACGCACTGCAGCTTGGCGTTGGGGTCGATCGGCGCGCGCGGCAGCGCGATCGGCGTGGCCAGCCACCACCACGCCGCGGCGATCAAACTCAGCGATATCAGGAGAAGCGCCAGCGGCGTACGAAGAGAAATCGGTTCCATCCTCCGGAGGGACCGTTCGATTAGCCGGTCAACGGCCGATCTGCCAAGAGCGGCGTGTCGGCAATATACGCAGGCTTGTACGCTGCGACAGTTTTGCCGCTCGTGCGATAAAGTTGTGAGCTTGCTGGACAAAATCCGAAATACCGGTCATGGGATTCCCTTGGATGTCCCCGCCGCATTGGGGACCCATTTGGACGGCATCAAGCCGGCGTTGACGAGCCGCAGGACATCTTCTCTGATCTGCAGGGCAGGAAACAAATCGGGGAATGTATGGCGTCGACGGGTGCTTGAGTTCAAGAACGCGGTTTTGCGCCACTTCGCCGTTTCCGGCCTCGTCCTCCTGATCGGGATCGGGCGGCGCTTTCGCCCAGAGCGGCACCCCGCCCCCAGGAATCCGGCAAACCGCCGGCCGCCAATCCGGCCGACGCCGCCAAGGACAACCAGCGCAAGACCGACGAATTCGTCGAGGCCGCGCAGGCGATCAACGGCCCGGCCGGCAACCCGGAATGCGTCTGGCTCGGCCGCCGCGTGGTGCGCTTGATGTGGCTGGACGACCTCGACACCGCCTTCCGGCACCTCGATCTCTACGACCGCTTCGGCTGCCCGGGCGGCCATGTCCAGGCGACCTTCCGCTGCCTGACCCAGCTTCGGCGGCCAGATCGACCCCAAGGTCGCGGAGACGCCTGTCGAGCCGTATCCACGCCTGCTGGATCAATCCGCAGCGCCCAGCCCCAGGCGGCCGCGGCGGCAGCGCCTGCCCCGGCGCCGCCGACCGCCGGCAGCGCAGCCGCGCCCGCCGCCTCGCCGTCGCCGGCTCCGCGCCCTCGCCGCCGGCGCCGGCAAAATAGGCCGCCGCCGACTGACGGAACGATCCGCAGATTTTCCTGCGTTTGAAGCCTGCGCCCTTAAAACGCCATGGCGTCATACCAGTTGTTCGATGGCGTGGCAGGGATTATCCTGAAATTGCCGCCGTGTCGGTCGAACCTAGGGGACGGGTTCGCTTCATCCCTTCAATGTAGGCCCCGTATGGTTTAGTCGCGATGCGCGCCGTCGTCGCCGTTCTCGTTGTTTGTCACCGCCGCGCACGCCGCGCTTTGGGGGCTGTTGCAGGAAAAGCAGCCGGCGCCGGATTTCCGCGGCATCCTGCCGAGCGTTTCCTACGCGCCGTTCGAGGGAACGCGCCATCCCGACGTCGACAACATCCCGAGCGCTGAGAAGATTCGCGCCGACCTGAAGAAGCTGTCGACGATGACGCGGGCGATCCGCCTCTACTCCTCGACCGGCGGCGTCGAACTGGTGCCGCCGATCGCCGCCGAGTTCGGCCTGAAGGTCACCGTCGGCGCCTGGATCGACAAGAATTCCGACCGCAACGAACGCGAGATCGATGCGGCGATCACGCTCGCCAAGCGCAACAGCAACGTCATCGGCGTCGTCGTCGGCAACGAGACGATCTACCGCGGCGAGCAGAAGGTCGAGGACCTGATCGAGCTGATCAAGCGGGTCAAGAAATCGGTCAATGTTCCGGTCACGACGGGTGAAATCTGGAACATCTGGCGCGACAATCCCGGAGCTCGCCTCCATCCGTCGACTTCATCGCCGCTCACGTCCTGCCCTATTGGGAAAATTTCACCGACAAGCAGGCGGTCGATCAGGCCGTCGACCATGCTACCAGCTGCTGCGCGAGCAGTTCCCGGGCAAGCGGATCGTGATCGCCGAATTCGGCTGGCCCAGCGCCGGCTACAATCTGCGCAACGCCGAGCCCGGCCCGTTCGAGCAGGCATCGGTGCTGCGCAACTTCGTCACCCGCGCCGACGCCATCGGCATGGACTACAACATCGTCGAGGCGATCGATCAGCCCTGGAAATTCTTCGAAGGCGGCGTCGGCCCGTATTGGGGCATCCTGAACGCCGCGCGCGAGCCGAAATTCGCCTGGACCGGCCCGATCGTGAACGAGAACTACTGGAAGCTCGCGGCCATCGCGCTGCTCGTCGGCATCCTGATGTCGCTGCCGATCCTCAGGCTCGAGCGGCCGACCGTGATGCAGGCGCTGCATGCTGTCGGCGGCCGCCAACGGCGTCGGCGCCTGGATCGCCACCGTGTTCGCCTACTGGGCCGGGCATTATTTCGTGTTCGGCTCGGCCTTCGCGCTGACGCTCGGCCTGATCCTGCTGGTGCCGCTGGTCCTGATCGCGATGGCGCGGATCGAGGAAATCGCCGCCATCGCCTTCGGCCGCGGTCCGCGCCGGCTGATCGCCAAGAGCGCGCCGGTGGCGCCAGCCACGATCGGCGACGGCGTCGCCTTCCCGAAGGTCTCGATCCACATCCCCGCTTATTTCGAGCCGGTGGAGATGCTGAAGCAGACGCTCGATGCGGTGTCGCGGCTCGACTATCCGAATTTCGAATGCGTCTGCATCATCAACAACACGCCCGGATCCGGAATTCTGGCAGCCGATCCAGGATCATTGCCGCACGCTCGGCGAGCGCTTCAAGTTCATCAACGCCGAGAAGGTCCAGGGCTTCAAGGCCGGCGCGCTGCGCATCGCCATGGACCGCACCGCCGTCGACGCCGAGATCATCGGCATCATCGACGCCGACTATGTCGTGCAGCCGGACTGGCTGAAGGATCTGGTGCCTGTGTTCGCCGATCCCGCGCGTCGGCCTGGTGCAGGCGCCGCAGGAGCACCGCGACGGCGACCGCTCGCTGATGCACTACATCATGAACGGCGAATATGCCGGGTTCTTCGACATCGGCATGGTCCAGCGCAACGAGATCCAACGCCATCATCGTGCACGGCACGATGTGCCTGATCCGCCGCGCGGCGATGGACATGGCCGGCGGCTGGTCCAGCGACACCATCTGCGAGGACACCGACCTCGGCCTGTCGATCATCCAGCAGGGCTGGCTGACGCACTACACCAACCATGCGCTACGGCGAGGGCCTGTTGCCCGACACCTATGAGGCCTTCAAGAAGCAGCGCCACCGCTGGGCCTATGGCGGCTTCCAGATCGTCAAAAAGCACTGGCGGCGCTTCCTGCCCGGCGCGAGCCGGCTGTCGCCCGATCAGCGCCGCGAATTCTCGCTGGGCTGGCTGAACTGGCTGGGCGCCGAAAGCCTCGGCGTGCGTGGTCGCGATCCTCAATCTGATCTGGGTGCCGATCGTGGCGTTTGCCGACATCGCGATCCCCGACAAGATCCTGACGCTGCCGATCATCGCCTCCTTCATCGTCTCGCTGGTGCATTTCGTGGCGCTGTACCGTCTGCGGGTGCAGGTCAAAGCCGGCCAGATGCTGGGCGCCATGATCGCCGCGATGAGCGTGCAATGGACGGTGTCGCGCGCGGTCGCCCAGGGCCTGATCACCGAGCATCTCGCCTTCGCCCGCACCTCCAAGGGCGGTCTGTCCGGATGTCGATCGAATTCCAGGCGTTCTGGGAAGCCGTGATCGGCGTGCTGTTGCTGGTCGGCGCCGCCGTGCTGGTCGCCACCAACGGCTTCAAGCAGGTGCGCGAGATCTACATCTTTGCCGGCGTCCTGGTGCTGCAAAGCCTGCCGTTCCTCTCGGCGGTCGCGATCGCGCATCTTGGAGAACTCCCGCATCAACTCCTTCGCCTTCTGGCGCAACAGCGCGGTGCGGACCGCGGAACTGATCGGGCTCGCGTCCCGGTCGCGGTGCCGACGGTCGCCAGCCCTCCAGGCAGACAGGTCGCATCGGAGATTCGCCGGGATAGCTAGCTGAAACGCCAGCGGCCGCGGTGGAGCAGTCGGATGGGTTCGCTTGAAGAAGCGTGCTCTAACCGTCAGCTGTAACAGGGAAATTTCGCTTCGGTACGGCGAAGCATTTGTAGCCATCGGCGCTATTGACCCGGTGGGCCCTGCCCCCTACACAGCGCGGCGGAGCATGATCCGGGAGAATTGGCGAGCCGGTTTTGGAAAGGACCACGCACCAACAGAGTGAGCGCGTAGCTCAGGCGGTAGAGCACGTGACTTTTAATCATGGGGTCGAGGGTTCGAGTCCCTCCGCGCTCACCATATTTTAATTAGCAATCAATAGTTTAAATGGATTTCGACAGTCGATTTTGATCGGCCAAAACCTCCCAAAATGCAATTTGGGTGCATATTTGGGTGCAAATCGAAACAGTAGGCGTGGTCGCCGCTTCGGTTCACATTCGGCCGACCATTCCAGCCCCCGACGTTCCAGCGGCCAATTGCGAACCGTCGCCTGGGAAGTCAGCCTTGGTCTCTCTCGACGCCGTCACACATGCTGGCAGCCCGCCCGGGCCGCCCTCGCCCGCTGTTGCTCTCGATGCACGTCCCGCCGCTTAAGATTTCATTAACCTTGCGGAAGCAAGACTTTGCCGCGGGCTGGGCGCATCATTAGCAAGGAGAATCCCATGCCAAATCTGGAAGAGGCAATTCGCGAACGTGCCTACCACCTCTGGATCGCCGATGGTCAACCCGAGGGCAAGGCGGACATCTATTGGCTGAATGCTCAACACGAAATTCTCACGACATCAGTCGAAAGCTTGGCCAGCACCGCTGCCGCAGCTGACACGGTAGCGACGAAACCTGCCAAAGGGCAAAGGTCGCGCGGTCAGGGAAAACCAAAACTCCCGCTGCCTAGCTGTCCATGCGAGCGGCGTCGCGCAGGACCGGGCGACGATTGTGAGCGGACGGGCAGCTCGACTTCCCGTTGTCGTCAGCCTTGCCCGGCTAATTTCCAGCTTACCATGGCAGCCGAAGCCCACCGCAGCCCGTCGATGTCGCCATGGCCCCGACCAAACTCTGCGCGCGCGCGGAAGATCGACCGCGAATCGAGTAGGTTGCCCATCCCTGGAGGGGACCGCGACATCAGAAAGAGTCAAATAGATATCAAAGCATAGGAACGCGGAAGTGTCCGTGTAGTGTCAGAAGCGGATTCCACATTTGATCAGATGCATATATGCAGCGCGATTACCCGCCGCCGACCCGTGGTTATCGCCAGGTTCGCCTCGCATCGCGCGCCCGACAACGCGCCAGCGTCACCGCATCGATCGAGCGTATTCTGAACCGTTCCGGAATATGGGAAGCGGGCGACGGATACGCCAGCGTAGAGCATCACGGCGACCGATAGCTGGACGTCATCACCACGTCGACCACGCGCATCGTCACCTCGACGGGACAGCAGACACCGCACATTCAGAGGCGGCAAGCCGGGAGCGACGGATACGCGACAGCCGTCAGGGCGGCGCTTTTGCAAGCAAATCAGCCAGCCCTGATTTGTGGGCAAAAACGATAAGGTGCCTTAGCGGCCTCGAGGGTTCTTTCAGCGCACCACATCAAAACCACGCTGTCGCGGCGCGGCCGGCTTTTCAGAATTACCGCACACTGCAAATGACTCCACGCAACACGAGCGCAACATGGCGATCGTCTTTTGTCCGTTTCGGACATCGATGCCGCCCGCTGGCCGGATCATGTCCGGCTGTCAGACCTGGAGCCGAAGTTCACGTGTCAGGCTTGCGGCCATCATGGCGCCGATATCAGACCGCTATTTCAAAACACCGGTTTCTAGCCGTCTGCTCAGACACATTCACCGCTGGCATGCATCCTTTTAGGATATCGCATTAGCCACGGCGCCCATACGGAGAACGTCATGCTCTAATCGCGACAAAATACACAATTTTAAGTCGAGTAGATTTCAGGTAGTATCCTCGAATAGTTGGGCTCGATTACGCGCCCGCTCCAGGAACGGCCCCAGCCTATTGCCCCCCAGCCCCGCTGGGTCGCTTCTTCTCTGGTCCTACCCTGACTCAAAGGCCGCCGCCTCGACCTCAGCGGCGGCCTCTTTTCGTCTAAAGGCCGTGGAGCCGCTTTCCGAGCATCGCAAGACCGATGCTGGCTTTGATGGAAGCCCCTCCCGCCGGTTTCAGATTCCATCAAGGCGCGGCGAGCTCGATGTGGCGGCAGCCTTTCGCCAGTTCTTCCCGAGCCATCGTCTCGATGATTGGCCAGTTCTGCCGAATGAACTGCGTCGCATCTTGAAAATTCTGCGCTTGCACTTTGACACTGCAGGCTTGCCGGCCTCTGCTACTCGATATCTGGAAATTGAACGTATAACCGCGGTCTCCGCATCTTCCCCATGCGGCTGAACATCCCGGCGCATGCAGTATCCCCCTGTATTGCGTCGAACTGGGACATCTTAGGTTTGCAAACTTGCCCTTCGTGCGACGCGAATGTGGCGTGGGCAGATCCGATGCCCCGCCCGTGACTCAGGGAACGCCGCTGAGCTTTGCGGTTTTGGGCTGTAGACACCGGCCGGCGCGGAAAACGAATCCCGTGACTCGGCAGGTGGCAAGGATTGCATGGTTGTGGCAGCCGGACGGACTGGAAAACGGGCCGTCACAGGCACATACTCAGCGTATGAGTCCCGCTGTCGGCTACAAATTTCAAGGCGAAAACTGAAGGGACCTCGCCGGCGTGGATAAGCAGAAGAAGACGGCGATCGAGCTTGAAGAGATCGTGAAGTAGCGGATCGGCGCCGGCGATTTCCGGGTGACCGTTCACCGCAACCTGGGACCCGGGTTGGCACGCCACGATTTACGGACGCCAGCCAGCTGAGGTCCATCGCTCAGGCCGGCCGACACGATAGCCGATCGAGTTGTGCACGCATTACGAGTTGGACGAATAGGTTGCGTGTCCCCGCGCCGCCGGCAGACTTTCTACACTAGAAACCTCTCTAGCGCCGCGGACGGCATCCGGTGAAATCCCTTATCCCAAACCTGGCGAGGGCTCCGCTGTTGAAACGCGAACAGATGATCGAAACCGTCTGCGTTGCGACCTTCAACCCTGCCCGTTCCCTGGGCCGCATTTCCGATAACTGGACGAACAGCGGGTCTTTGTTGGGAAATAACCTACACGGTTGCTTGGACGAGATGCAGGTCGCAGTTCCGGGATGGCAGCTCAAGGCAGGCTCAGGAGTTTTTGAGATCCTCCATATCAGAATATTCGGTGGAAGCTGCTCTTAATGCAACCAGCGCGCGCTTCCCTGATAACCCATTTGTCGTGGCCCGTGATTCCTCTTTTGCCATCAGCGTAACCATTGCTGCCAAAGCCTGCGCCAATCAGCATTGCATCAAAGCAACGAAACACCCGCTTTGTAAGCGGCTCATTTTGCCTGACGCGAGCGCCGTAGGTGTACGGTTTTCAAAGGGCCAGCGATCGTGTGACCGAAGTGATCGATCAGCGTCGTATTTGCCTTTTGGGTGCCTTCAAAAGCATCCGTCTGGCCTTTGCCTCAGCACGCTTTTTGATTTCGGCCTTGATCTGTTCAATCAAGCTTCTTGTTTCCGACGTTTTGAACTTTGAGGGTTGAGATTGAATTCATTGCGCGTCCCTCTTCCGACAACGATATTTGAGACAACTGGCTGAAATTTCGGGGACTCAGCTGGGCATCACAGTCTGATTCGACCAACGGATGCGCCTTGGAATGCGGTGTCGGCTTTCGCCAACTGCGGACGTGCCGTCGCACACGTCCGGGGCAGCTATGTGCCAGATCGCCTCGTCCGTACTGCGCAGCGGGCTATTCGGGCAACCCCGCTTTCCGAAGACCCTCAATAAACAGCTTTGCGTTTGATAGTCCGCCCCGGGCGATATAGCGCCGATATTGTAAAGGCGGGATCGATCTCAAGCACACGCGCCGCCGCGTCGTGCGCCTCAGCGTCACGTCCGAGATGGGCGAAGGCGGACGCGAGGCAGCGGTAAGTTGCCACATAGAGGTTCTGACGAAGGGCTTTCTTCCCTACGACGATGGCCTCGTCAAAGCGGCGAAGCTCAATAAGGGCCTGCCCAATGCCAGTAAGCGTCAGGTGTAGTCGCGGGTCTACCGGGCTCATGCGAACGGCACGTTCAAAGCTCCGGATCGCTTCCTCCGGCAGCCCCGCAATTCTATAGACAAAGCCTCTGCAGTTCCATGCGACCAATGAATTTGGGTTGAGCGCGACCGCCCGGTCAGCCATTTCGATCTCGGCTTCACTATCGCCGACCATGAACGCCGAGGTTACGGAAGCCGTATGCTAACGTTTCCGGATCACCATCATCGATGCTCAATGCCAAACGAACAAGCCGAACTGCTTCCTTGCGGTCGAACTGGGGATCGTTGGCATAGCCCAAAAGCGACGTTGAGCAGGTGGCAGTCACCTGCCCGAGAAGCGGCCGAGAGCAAACCGAGGGTCAAGCTCCAAGGCGCGGTGGAACAGTCGGATTGCCTCGGCCAAGCCCTTCTGCGGGTCGCCAGGTAGTACTGCGGCATTGCACGGAGATAAAAATCATAGGCGGTGAGGTTCTCTGGTCGCCGCCGCGTCGCCATTGCAATTTCTGTTTGAAGCATCTTTGGCTCAATGGCCGAGACAACGGCGATGGTTACTTCGTCCTGAAGAGCAAAAATGTCGGTCAGATCACGCTCAAACCTGTCCGCCCATAGATGCGCGCCTGTAACCGCATCGATCAACTGCCCTGTGATGCGAACTTTCCCCGACGCCTTCCGCACAGACCCCTCGAGGACATAGCGCACGCCGAGCCTTCGCCCGACTTCCTTGATATCGACCGCTCGGCCCTTGAAGGTGAAGCTCGAATTGCGCGCGATCACGAACAGCGATTTGAACCGGGACAGCGCCGTGATGATGTCCTCGACCATTCCGTCCGCGAAATATTCCTGCTCCGGATCGGAGCTCAGGTTGGTGAATGGCGAGAACGGCGATGGAGGGTTTGTCGGGCAGCGCAAGGGCGGCGTCATCAACACGACAGGCGGGTCGGCACAGCTGGCACGGCGCGACCGTATGGGACGCGCCAGACCCGCATCAGTTCGGCGATATTCTTCAAGGATTGCGAACCCAAATCCTCAAACGTTACATCTACCTTGCCACGAATTTGCCGACGAGCGTCGTCCGAAATGCTGATACCGCCCGGCTCTGCGATCCCTTCGAGACGCACTGCAATATTGACCCCGTCACCAAAGATATCGTTCTCTTCGATAATGATATCACCGACGTGAATGCCGATGCGGAGTTCGATCCGCTTGTCCTGCGGCACGTCGATATTTTGTTCGGCCATGCCGCGTTGAATTTCGTCGGCACATCGCACGGCGTCGACCACGCTGGCGAACTCGAGCAATAGCGCCGTCCCCGGTATTCTTGACGACACGTCCGTGATGCTCAGCGATTTTGGGATCGAAAAGCGTCCTTCTAAGCGCTTTCAGTCGCGCCAGCGTGCCTTCTTCGTCTATCCCTATTAGGCGGCAAGAGCCCGCGACATCCGCCGCCAGAATTGCTGCCAGTCGCCGCTCTACGTGCTCGCTGCTCAAGATGGCCCCCGTGCTCGGGGAAATTGAATGGCTGTATAGCAGGATTGTGGGCCGATGTCCGGCTTTGCCCAAGGTCGGAAATGGGTCCAAACCCGGACTTCCTCCCCTTGGGGGCCGCACGGTCCGCTTCCGCCGAGTGCAGACATTGGTCCGGGAGGGCAGTCCGTTGGTCAAGCTGCGCAATTCTGCTTAGCGTCATCGCCGTGACGGGGCGCGGTGATCGGCCTCCGCGTCCGTGGAATCGAAGACGCTCGGTGCACCCTTTGCCCCGTCCACAGCCGGACAGAGGATCAAATTGAGCTCGTCGACCAATCCCGCGCGCAGAAAAGCACCGTTGGCACCGCCGCCTCCCTCCAGTAGCAGCCGCTTCACGCCGAGTTCGCTGTTGAGGATGTCCAGCGTGAGCGCGAGGTCGAGCTCCGACTTTCCAGCGAAGATGTAGGACACGCCCTCACCGCGCAGCCCCGCCAGGTGCGCATCCGAAACTGCCTCGGACAGGACGACGACGATCGGATCACCACCGATCTCCGAGCGGCCCCAGCCGATCTTGCCGTGGGCGTCGAGCACGATGCCATAAGCTTTCGCGTCGCGTCGCGCGAACCAGGGCGCGCGCGGAAGAGTCTCTTTCGTCGAGGCAGGGTACGGCTTGCCTTTGGCGAACTCCTGCCCGGTGACGCGGCCGACCAACCAGGCGTCGCCGGCGAGTTCGTCGTGCACCCGCTCGAACAGGTCCGCACCCGATCCCTTGGGGCGCCAGCGACTGTGGAGCGTCCGACCGTCCACGCTGGAGGCCATGAGGCAAACGACATGCGGTTTCATGGGGATTCCTCGTCGGTACTTGACGTGATCTGCCGCGGCCCGCGAACTACGCCGACTTCCGCTGCGGTCTGGACGCTGGCTTCTTCGCCGTCGTTTCCTTGGCGGCCTTCTTGCCGGAGATCGGCATCAGCATTTCCTTCTGGCCGCGCCGCTGCTTTGCGCGGCTTCTTGGCCGACTTCTGCGGCGCCTTGCCGGCCGCTGCGCCACCGACGCTCCGCCGCAGCGCCTCCATCAGGTCGACGACGTTGCCGGCGGCGGGGCGTTCCTTCGGCGTGATCGGCTTGCCGGCGCGCTTCTGGTTGATGAGGTCGACCAGGGCCGTTTCGTACTGGTCCTCAAACTTGTCGGGCTCGAACCGCCCCGACTTCTGGTTCACGATGTGCCTGGCGAGGTCGAGCATGTCCTTGGTGACTTTGACGTCCTGGATCTCGTCAAAATACTCCTCTTCGGACCGGACCTCGTAGGGATAGCGCAGCAGCGTGCCCATCAGCCCCTTGTCGAGCGGCTCCAGCGCGATGATGTGCTCGCGGTTGGTCAGCACCACGCGGCCGATCGCGACCTTGTTCATCTCGCGGATGGTCTCGCGGATCACGGCGAAGGCGTCGTGGCCGACCTTGCCGTCGGGCCGCAGATAGTAGGGACGGATCAGGTAGCGCGGGTCGATCTCGTCGCGCTCGACGAACTCGTCGATCTCGATGGTGCGCGTCGACTCCAGCGCGACGTTCCTCGAGTTCCTCCTTGGTCACCTCGATGAAGGTGTCCTTGTCGACCGCGTAGCCCTTGACGATGTCCTCGTTGGCGACCTCCTCGCCGGTGTCGGCGTCCACCTTGGTGTACTTGATGCGGTGGCCGGTCTTCCGGTTCAGCTGGTTGAACGAGATCTTCTCGATCTCCGACGTGGCCGGGTACAGCGCGACCGGACAGGTGACGAGGGACAGACGCAGGAAGCCTTTCCAGTTGGCGCGCGGGGCCATGACGCAGAACTCCGGTTACAGGGGCTCGGACTCAAGACGCATGAGGGTCTTCCGTTCCGACACGCCACCCCCTCCTCGGCCGATTCATTCTCAAGGACCGGTGCCGCGCCGGCGGATTCTGCTTCCGGGCGCTTGACTCACAGTGAACAAAGAGAGAACATCGGACATGTCCGCAGCGCCAGAAAGCACCAGCCTTCCTGCCGGGGATTTGGATGCCGCGGCCGACCAAGCTATCGCCGCCTGCGGCGGCGACGCACGGGAAGCTGTGAAGGCGCTGATCGTGGCAAACGATTTTTGGGAGCGCAGGTCGAAGAGCTGCGGGCGGCAGTGTCGACGGGATATTCACGCGGCAGATACGACCTGCCACGTGATCGCAAGGACTGGTACGACTGAGAGACGGGCTGAGATGAGCGAGGTCACCTACTACGTCGCGCTGCCTTTCGTTCTGGCCAACGACGGTATTGCGGCCGGTGAAGCCGTTCAATGCTTCAATCCAAATTCGGCGGTCATGAAGGCGGAAGCGCTTTCCCGCAAGCCTGGCAACGTAGGGGCGCTGGCGTTCAGCCGCAGCGGCGATCCCGCAACCGGGGACTTCGGCGACGCCGAGTTGATACGGAAGTTCGGCGACGTTCCTGACGACCTGAGCACACTGTGACCTCGGAGTACGTTCGCAGCGAATCGGCGCGGATGCGTGTGCAGTACGCGCCCAGCAGCGGGAGATTGAGGCGCTGCGATGTGCCGATGTCGCAACGGCCGCGGCCGAGTTGTTGCTCGCGCATGCGCGCGAAGATCGACCTCGGTGGGCGTGAATTGAGGGGGGACCGCGCCGACCGCACTTATTGCAGGATATCTGGCGCGAGAAAATCCGTGGTTGCAGTTGGCAGCGAGACGGCGCGTCAATGCTCACGCGCGTGAAACGGGCGGATGCACTAAATGCCATCATCCTACGGCTCCGGCGGTGCGGATGCCCGCCGGACTGACCTTCATTGTGATCGGCGCTCTCTTTCGTCAGCGTCTTGCCGTCGAACGTAAACGTGGCGATTTCGTTCTCCACCATGCACTGCGCCAGCACGGTCTTGGAATCCTTCGACCACGCAATGCCCTGGCACCAATGGCCGATCTTGGCTTCGGTCACCGGCGTGATCTCGGTGCCATTGATCCGGTAGATTTTCAGCAGGCCATTATCGTTATAGAACGGCGAGGTCTTCGGCTTGTTTGAGCCGTTCATCACGGTCACCGCGACGTAGGCTCCGTCCGGCGACATTTTCACGCCTTCCGGCGTTTGTCCTACGGCAATCGTGTTGGCGACGCGGATCGGCTTGGCGCGCATGTCGATCAGGCTGATGGAATCGGCATCGCCGCTGCCCATGCCGACGTTGCCGACCATGGCGACGTCGCCATTCCCAGTGGTGTCGATCTGATACGGCCGCAGCGCGGAATACAGGTCGCGCTTGGTGTATTCGACCTTGTTGCCGTCGACTGAGAGGATTGAGATGCGGCTGTCGCCGTCGCGCGTGACCAGCGCCGTCGCGCCATCGCGGGAAAAAATCGCATGGCTCGGGCCGGACTTGGCATCTCCCAGCGCAATCTTGCCCGATGGCGTCAGCGTGTTGCCGCTGATCGTGAAGATCGAAACGGTGCCCTCGCTGCGATTCGCAACCAGCGCCAGCGTTGTCGCGCGGTTGATCGAGACGCCACGCGGCACCTGGCCCGCCTGCAGCGTCGCGATGATTTTCGGCGGCGAGGATTTCAGATCGATGACGGTCAATTTGTCGTCGGCAACCGTCTTGGTTGGGTCGGCGGGATCGACTTTCATCGCGCCGGTGACCAGCGCGAAACTTTCATCCGGAGCGATGGCGACGCTTGGCGGCGGACCGACGACGCTTGCTGGCACTGGCAGTTCGGCAATGATGCGCGGCGAAGCGCCAGACATTTCGATGATCGAGATAGTGTCCGGCAGTGGGGCCTTGCGCACCATCGCGACCCCGTTTTCCAGCACCATTTTTGCCGTCATTAGCCGAGACCGCGATCTCGGCCAGGGCCGCGGAAGCCACCAAAGTGATGAATGATGCTGTGGCCAGCGCCAGTGCTCGATTTGTTCATAAGCATGCCGTTTCTCCCTTGAGTGCGAACCTCTGCGGGCCGCGTTGACGGCAGTATTCAATGGCGGCAGCGCGTTGTCTACTCGTCGTTGCGATAGAAGCGACCCCAAGCTTCGGCCATCGCATTGAGGGGTTTGGGATTGCGTCAATCGCAGCTCGCTGCCCGGGGCCGCGGTCATTCTCGACCGGGTCGAGACAGCGGCAAGTCCGCCCATGTTCACTTTGCCGCGGAAAGCGAAAGCGAGCTATCCTACCGCGACGCAACAGGAATGACGCTGATGACCGAGACCGTCGGCACTGATCGCCCGCCCGTCGCAAGCCTGTCCTCGACGGCGCTCCAGAAAGCCCGCGACCGTCAGCGCGTCGGCACTGGCGCAGCACCTCGATTGCAGCCGGACCTACATCGGCAAGCTCGAAGCCGAAGGCGTGATCCAGCGGCAAGGTGACGGCTTCCCGCTCGACCAGAGCCGCGTTGCCTACCTGCGATACTTGCGGCGCGAGCGGCGGCAATCACCGCTCGCGGAAGCCGACGCTGAGCACGCCAAAGCAAAAACGGAGTTGTTACAAGTCAGGATCGAGGAGAAATATCTGGCGGCGCCGAATGTGATCGGCGTGATTGTGGGGCGGTAGGCTTTTCCGTCATTGCGAGCGAAGCGAAGGAATCCATCGCACCACGGCGAAGACATGGATTGCTCCGTCGCTGCGCTCCTCGCGTTGACGATCTGACCACCGTCCTCAATCCGCCTGCTTCGCCTTCGGCGCGACCGTCTTCGGTACCACCGAGACCGGCGCGGCGACGTCGCCGCGCGTGTCCGGCAGCTGGGCCTCGCTGACCATTTCGGCGGTCATCGGGGCCACCTTCATCTCGCCGAGCCGGGCGCGGACGTCGGCGGTCAGCCCCGGAAAGGACGCCACGGGGGTGAAGTCCGCGGTCTGGCTGGCGCCGAGCCTGACGCCGGTGAAGGCAACCAGACCATCAGAGGTGGCAACCACGTCGCCGGGGCGCAGCGAGGTGTCGAGCGTGAGATCGACCGGCGCCAGCCCTGAGGGGCGCGGCCGTTGCAGGTGCAGTCGGCGCGCAGCGCCTTGCGGTAGGCGAAGGCGTTCTCGCTATCGGCATAACGCTCGCCATTGCTCGCGGTCGCGTCATTGATATTGCCGCCGTAATAGACCTTTGTGGCGCTCGCCGGACAAAACGCCTCGCACAGCGCGACTGGCGTGGCATTGCCGCGCAAGGTCAGCGGAAAATATTTGCCGTCGCAGCTGCGCACGCAAAACGAAGGTCCGTAGCCGGCGACGCGCGGTGCGGGCGCCTGTTGTTGCGGCTGCTGGTTCAGTCCGAACGGATCGGAGGAATTGGCTTGCGGCGGCGCCTGCCGCGCCTGCTGCTTCTGCGCGCCGAAGAAGAAATCGAACAGGCCTTCGGCGGAAACCGGGCCGGGCACAAGAGCCAGCGAGCCCGCAATCGTTGCGGCAAGCATCACGCGGCGCCGCACGCGCCTGTTCACCGACATTGTACGCCAGTCACGTCGAGGAAATCCACACAGCTATGGCTAGAGTCCCAGCCTCCGTTAGCGCCGATGTAGAAGCCGGTCCAGTCGTAAATCGGGGTCACGTATGGAGCTGGTGGGGAGCCTTGGTATACGGAGCCAAATCAGCAGCCGTGGCGGGAGCGGCCATCCCAAAAGCAACCAACCCAACTGTTCCGAGCAAGAATTTCTTCATTGTCTCGATCCCCATTGTCATGCGCGCCGTTGGGCGACCGTACAGGAACCCCAATCAATACTAGCAGTTTGCTGAAAAACTCGGAACGGATGTGATCTTGAGCAACAATCGAATCGAAAGCGGTCTCATCTTGAATTATCATCGTGCGTTCCGGGCTCGGTTCTTGATTCAAAGCGCTGGCTGCGGAGTGAATCGGCAAATCTTTGGCCTGCGCTTCTTTGCCTCAGTTGATATGGCATGTAACTGAACGAAGTACAA
>ERZ1370068.9387-contig-817_pt1 | contig 68837 bp, 111 predicted proteins | sample MGYA00561227_ERZ1370068 | MGnify/ENA primary metagenome ERZ1370068 (study PRJEB38410, sample SAMEA6850437) | metagenome | study: Metagenomic assessment of the ecological functions of the soil: analysis of the soil microbiota associated with the...
AGTTACGTACGGCTGGTCGAATAAGTTCGATCGAGTCAGCAGTTTACCCCATGCAAGGAGATACGTTTCCTTGTGGGCCAAACCGGGCCTCCAGGAACGTCGCTGTTCGGTCGATGTCAGGGGGCAAAAGAAAACCTTATCCTGAACCACTGCTATGCGATCCCTTCCGGCGCCCAGCTCACCGTTCAGTTCGTCGCCTTCAATCCCTCGATCGAGGGACAGCCTCTGCAGAAGCTCGTTTCCAATGTCGCCCATCTGCGCGGCATCCGTTGAATTCTCAGGTTACAGCCTGACGACTGCTGGCCCATGGCGGGCACTTTCGCCTGTTGTTAGCATCAAATCAGCGGAGAGGAGCGACGTCTTATGGGAGCGATTTCAAAGGCATAGAAGTTCGCAGTTTTATTCCGACTGGCCCGCCAGATCATCTATCAGCACGTCTGAGGCGGTTAAAATAGCATGCAAATCAAGAGCCACCGGCCTTCCCTTCCGGATAGGCCAGATCCGGGAGAGCACCTGTGCCTGCCGAAATCTATATCCGGCAGTATTGATGATGAAGTCCGCCGAGGATCGGCCGAGCAGCGATTTCGCCGAACCGCTGAATCGGACGAAGAAGCCGGTGACGTCCTTAGCCAGCGACAAGATGCGTCCGGATATTGTTGTAATAGTCGCCGTAGGCCCTGAGGATCCGGCGCAGATGGGCTTCGCCGAAGACGACGATGTGATCGAGGCATTCCCGGCGGATCGAGCCGATCAGCCTCTCCGCATGCCCGTTCTGCCAGGGTGATCGCGGAGCCGTCGGGTGATCACGGATGCCCATGGCTGCAAGACGCCTGGTGACCGCGTGACCGTAGGACGCGTCGCGGTCGCGGATGAGGTGAGTCAGGCGCTTCGTTCCACGGGAAGGCATCGGTGATCTGGCGGGCGATCCACTCCGCCGTTGGATTGGCCGTCACGCTGAGAGATATCAGGCGCCGACGTTGGTGCCTGAGAATGACCAAAACGAAGAGCAACTTGAAGCCGACCGTCGGCACGACCAGGAAGTCCATGGCGGCGATGCCGGCCGCATGATTGTGAAGGAAAGTCTTCCAGGTCTGTGACCGCCCTCGCCTGTGCCTTCTATTGGGGCGGGTAGGTGTCAAGCGCTTTCAGATTTCTCCATCGATCCGGTGTTGATGTCACTCGCAGGGTCCGCGCTTCTCTTCGGGATCGGCACTGGGGCCCTCCCATGATGGGATCAGGAGGCTGGGGCGGAACGATCTGCTGCAACGTCCTTGCCGTGAGTCAGACGGCAGGCACAAGGCACAAGACGGACTCACCTCAACCATCGTCCCTGCGAAGGACATCGCTCCACCGGTCGGCGGAACTCTGGTTTCTTCTCTTTAGTTTCGGTCCGCTCATGCGGCCTCGGCGGCAGGCCTTGTCCACCGGAACTCGGTACCGTCTGCCCACATACGGTGCATGATAACCGCCATTCGCCGCGCCACGGCGACGATCGCTCGCTTCATTCCCCGATGGCGGGCGATCTTCATGCCCCAGGCCTTGAGCCACGACCACCTGATGGTACGGGTCAGCATGACCTGGGCCGCCTCGAACAGCATGGTGCGGACCATCGCGTCCCCGCATTTCGAGATGCTGCCCATCCGGTCGATCTCGCCTGACTGGTGCCGGCGTGGCGTCAGGCCGAACACGGCACCAACTGCCTTGGAGTTCTTGAAGCGGGCAGGAACATCGACCGTCGCCCGGAAGGTTAGTGCAACTATCGGTCCGACGCCGGGGACCGTCATCAGACGGCGGCAGACCTCATCCCGGCGCACGACAGCGAGCAGTCGACGATGCAGCACGCCTGAGCTGTTCACGCAACACCCTGCGGGCGATCAGCAGCGGTTCAGTGATCGCGGCCAGGTCCGGATGATCCGCGACAAGCTCGCGGATCCGTGCCTCGAACTTGGCCACACCGACCATGCCGACCTTGAGGCCGAAGTTGCGCAGCGTGCCCCGCAGGTCATTCTCGATGTCGAGTGCTTTTGCCTGCAACAGCTGCCGGCTGGTCAGCAACATCCGGCGTTTCTGGCTGGCCAGCGTCTTGACATGCACCGGTCGGTACAGACCGACCCGCATCATATGCGCGATGCCGCGCGCATCATTGCGGTCGCTTTTGTTGAGCCTGTGCTGACAGCGCCGCCTTCATGTGCCGCGTCTCGACGCAGATAACTGGCAAGCCCGCCTCGGCCAATCCGCTGTAAAGCCATTGCGATAATGGTCCCGCCTCGAGGCCAATCCGCTCGATGGCCGAAGGCATCGTCCGCCAGAACCGCAAGGATAGCTTCGGGCTCGACTGGCTACCTTGACCTCGCGTATCGTCTTGACCCGCTCCATCGATGACGCACACGCTGGTCTCTTTTACCGACACATCCAATCCGGCATAATGTTCCATGGCTGCGCTTCTCCTCTGATGCTTGAGGCCGCTCATGCGGACCTCGTTCAATCATCAACCTGAAGCGCAGCCACCAAATCTCCCAGCCCGCCGAACTGGCGAGCCCCAATACCCCATCTGCTCAAAACTCTGGAATGCCGAGCATAGCCTAGCGATTCGCTGCGCCGCCGCCCATACCGTCGTCGGCATGATCGCGGTTCTTTCCGCCGTCGGTTCCCTGCTCTCGTTCCGGCTTCGTGGCCGCGCCTCGCTGGAACTGGAGCTCGTCGCCCTTCGGCACCAGGTGACCGTCCTGCGGCGCCAGCGCCCGGGCCGTCCTCGGCTCTTCCGCACCGACCGTCTTCTCTGGGTGTGGCTTTACCGGATTTGGCCGCAGGCCTTGCAACGCCATGGTGCTGGTCAAGCCGGCAACCGTGATCCAGTGGCATCCGCAAAGGCTTTCGGCTCTATTGGCAGATGGCGATCAAGCTCATCCGGGACAGCCCAAGACGCCCAGGGAGACCCGTGGATCTGATCCGCAAAACATGCATCGCCATAATCCTTTGTGGGGCGCAATGTCTCCGGGCGACGCAAAAAGCGTTCCGACACCGGGATCGTCAGTGGTGACTCAGCACGGGCGTCTTGCTCAGGTAGGTCCGGTCCTCGATCTGTCGAACTAGGAAGTCGGCGACGTCAGACGGAGATGATCCCGTTCCGCCACGCCGACGGCTCGTCCAGGATCCTGTACCGCCTGGTTCGCCGGGCCGTTGGTCAGAACCCCCGGCCGGGGCGATCGTCCAGTCGAGCGAACTGTCGCCTGATCAGCCGTTCCTGCACGGACTTGTCGGCGTAGGCGCGGCCGAACACCATCTGGAACGGCAGGCGCTGAAGGCAGCTGATGCTGGCGCGGCTGTCGCCCGCGCCGAAACCGGTGACGCAGATCAACCGCTTCACCGCCGTGCCTTCCATGGCGCTCACCAGAAGGCGGGTCGCGTCGGAGAAGAGGCTGACCGGCCGGAAAAGCTCTCCCAGCGAAGAGACGCCCAGAGCCTGGATCACAACGTCCATGCCGTCGAGCGCCGCTTCGATGTCCCTGCTGTCGAGCGCGTCGCCGCGGATCTCTCAGGCTTGAGTTGGACAATCCATTCCCCACCGCCGAGCGGGCGAGGCGCGCGCACTCGATGCCCGGCCTCGAGCGCTTGGCGCGTCGTCTCGAGCCCAATGCCCTTACTGGCTCCGATGATCAATACGCGGGCCATGCTGGTGCTCCCCTGAAGGACGGCAGGCAAGAAGCGCGCAGCGCAAAAAGTTGAGATGCAGGCCGAGGGACCCCTCGGCTATCTACCCGAATTTCGATCCGCCGTGGCTGAGCCTGCTGCACCTTCTTCAATGTCATAAGTCAGCACGCCGTCGCTCAGCGCCGCGCCGATCTGCTGCTGGTCGATGCGATGCGGCAGCGTGAAGGCGCGCGCGAAATGGCCGACATTGTATTCGGTATAGAGCGGCTCCATGCCCTCGTACTTGGCGGTGTCGATGCGGGCCTCGACCCGCAGCACGTCGTCTTCGAGCCGGATGTCGACGTCGCCGCCTGCGGTCGACGCCCGGCACCTCCATGACCAGCTTGAGCGCGTCCTCGGTCTCGTAGATGTCGGTACTGGGCACGTAGTAGCGCGTGCGGGCATCTTCTCGCCTTTGGAAACCAGCTCCTTCTTCTCCTGCACCGCGAGCGGCTGCGACATGACTTTCTCACTTGCGTTCGGGTGATCGCGATGCTGCCGTGGCTTTGTCCGCTTTCGGCGCGCGACAGGTAGAGGGCGAGGATGCCGTCGCGGCATTCCGCCTTGATGCGCTCGGCGTCGATCTCGATAGGCAAAGTGGTGCGCGGTCAGACTCTTCGCCGCGACGCCAGGCTGAAGTGCCACGCTCGCCTCGTCGTCCTGGCCCACGCTCTGGAGCCGGCGATGGATGGTATTGCCTTTGGCTCGATGCTGAGGTCGGCCTTCTGCACGCCTGGCACCTCGGTGATGATGATGATGTCGTCGCCCTTGCGGAACACGTTGGGCGGCGGTAGCTGCCGCCGCTTGGGCTGTTTGCAGCCAGTCGCTGGCTGCGGTTGAGTCAAGCGCCTGCTGGAACTGGAAGGGGCGTCAGAACGTTGAACAGCATTGCCATGGTCAAGCCTCAGTTGCCCGGCACAGGCGGCCCGCGTCGCGGGATTGACGGGCCGCCGCGGCGGCCGGGCGGATTCGAAGGTGTGCAAAGGGGGCCGGGTCCGACTGGTGGCTGGGTTGGCAATGCCAATGTGCCGATGGCAGCTCGCTCGCCGGCAGCCGCACTCACCATCGATCTGAGCGGAATAGGATAATCCATCTTCCCTGATCGATGCCGAACAATTCCCTGTTCAGTCTTCAGAAATTGCCTGTTCCTGCGGAACAATTCCCTGTTCCCAAATCGACGAGTGCCGCGCCAAAGCACCAGCAAAATGGGGCTTATTTCGCTCAAAGGGCGATCTGGGCGGCCCCTGAATCGTTAAAGATTCCCTGTTATTTTCCTGTTAGCGGGAATTTGCCGGAGAACGGTTTGCGGCTTGCTGGTTCCACAGCCACTACCCTTAGCGAAAGCCCGAGACTCTAACGCTTTCCGGCTCCCGAGTAACCTCGAAGGCCACTCGTGCGCAAGAGTCCTCACACAAGCCTCACACAAAGCCTCACAAAGCCTCACACAAAGCCTCACACAAAGCCTGAAGACAAAGCCTCACACAAAGCTCACACAAAGCCTCACACAAAGCCTCACACAAAGGGCACGTCGACGCGCGTCTCATCTCACACGCAAGACGGCGTCTGAACCGCCCCGGGTTTCCGGAGGCTGTTTCGTTTGAGTCACGCCGCCATGGCTGGTTGGTCCAGCGTGGCGTAGTAGTGCTCCTCGGCCTCGGCCGGCGGGATGTTGCCGATGGGCTCCAGCAGCCGGCGATTGTTGAACCAATCGACCCATTCCAACGTCGCGAACTCGACGGCGTCGAACGACCGCCACGGCCCGCGCCGATGGATGACCTCGGCTTTGTAGAGACCGTTGATGGTCTCGGCCAGAGCATTGACGCTCCTATGTTGGTCAAGGGGCCGCTGGGGACGGCGGTCGGGGCCTGCAGAGGGATCCGAAGACCTCACGGGCGACGTAGCGCTTCAGGCAGCGCATGATCTCCGGCTTCGTCCTTCCTTCGCTGGTCCGCCGCCGCACGTAGTCGATTGTGGGTTGGTGTAAGCGCATTCTCGTCACTACGATCCGGTGCAGGGCGGCATTGGCTTGTCGGTTGCCGCCACGGTTCAGTCTGTGGCGGCTTCGTGCGGCCGCTCGACGCGGGAATTGGACAGGCTCCGCACAGCTTGGCAAACGCGCCCTCTGAGCGGATGCGCTCGGGGTTGTCGCCGACGAGCAGAAGCAACTCCGCAGTCGTCGTGTTGGCGATGCCAGGAGCTGCCGTGAGGTGCGGGGCGGTTGCTGCGACGAGAGCATCAAGATCACGGTCATGCCCTTCGATCTCCTGATGGAGGGCGAGCCAACGCCGAGCGGTTGCCCGCAGCGCTGTCTTCGCCGATGCCAACGGCGAAGTGAGTGGTCCCGGACGCATCGAGGCCAGGTGGCGGACAAGAGTGATCGGGCCGCGGATGCTCTCTAACTGCTCGCGCAGCTCGGCGGCCGCAACGACGATGATGGATTTGAGCGTCTGCATCGCCTGGGTCTTTGCTTTCACCGCCGCGTCGCGTGCGATCTTGAGATGCCGAATCATCTCGACCGTGCTGGTGCCAGTCTTCGGTTCCGCCGATGCCTGGCCGGAGAGGACCGCGCGGGCGGCGGCCTCGGCATCGAGCATGTCGGTCTTGCCGTTCCGGCGACGGGTGCTTCGGTCGGGGCGGTTGACCTCCAGGACATGATGCCCTGCCTCGCGCAGGGCGCGGGCAAGACCAGCCCCATACGACCCGGTTCCTTCGATACCGAAGGCCGTCACGGTGCCGAAGGAGCGGGCCCAGGCGTCGATGCAGCGGTATCCGACCCGGTTGACCGGGACGATCGTGGCGCCCAGGCGAACTCCCAATGCATTCAGGGCGACGGCTGCATGGGTGTCCTTGTGCGTATCGATCCCGATGATGATTTTGCGGCTTGGTGCGTCGTGCTGCAATTCGGGCCTCCTGTGGCGGTGTTGGGACCCCAGCGCTCGCGAGGGCGGACAGGACTGTGACGGGATCTCGCCTTCAAGCTCCTATCAGGTCACGCACCCGACGACCGGCGGGAGCTGCCCGCGAGGTCGAAAGATCAATGCCAGGACACGAGGTCAATCGTAAGCTGGGTTCAGACCCCTCGGGCAGCAGCGGCATACTTACAGTCATAGCTGTCGCCTACGCTGCCCACCGAAGGTTCGATGCCGGCTTCGGCCAGGCGCTCGGTGTATTTGATCGAGACGTATTGGCTGCCTCGGTCGCTGTGATGCACGAGCCCACCGCGATGCAGAGGCCGCCGGTCATGCAGAGCCTGTTCCAGCGCGTCGAGCACGAAGCCCGCGTGCGCTGTTCGTGACACGCGCCAGCCGACGATACGCCGCGCGTATGCATCGATGACGAAGGCGACGTAGACGAAGCCCGCCCAGGTCGCCACATAGGTGAAGTCAGAGAGCCACAGCGCATTCGGGTGCGCGGCCTTGAACTGACGATTGACGTGGTCCAACGGGCAGGGCGTCGCCTTGTCGCTGATCGTGGTCCTGACCGGCTTGCCACGGATCACGCCCTGCAAACCGAGGGTTTGCATCAGCCGTGCCACGGTGCAGCGGGCAACATCGTGGCCCTCACGCTTCAACTGCCGCCAGACCTTGCGCACGCCATAGACGCCGAAGTTCTCCTCGAACACCCGCTGAACTTCTGGCTTCAGGGCGTCATCCCGTCTCGCTCGCGTCGACAACCGGGCCGGATCGGCGCGCCTGGCGGCATGCGCATGGTAGGTCGATGGGGCGATCGGCAGCACCCTGCAGATCGGCTCGACCCCATACGCCCCGCGGTGATCGTCGATGAAGGCGATCATGGCTTGTGTCGGCGGTCGAGCTCCGCCCGGGCAAAATACGCGCTCGCCTTGCGCAGGATCTCATTGGCCTGGCGAAGCTCCCGGTTCTCCCGCTCGAGGGCCTTGAGCCTGGTTGCCATATCGCTCGTCAGGCCCGGCTTGTGCCCGCTGTCGCGCTCGGCCTTCTTCACCCACTCATTCAGCGTCTGCGACGTGCAGCCTATCTTGCTCGCTATCGAGACGATCGCTGACCATCGCGACGCATGCTCGTGCTCGTGATCAACCACCAGCCGCACCGCACGCGCACGGACCTCAGGCGAAAACTTGTTCGCTGTCTTGCTTGTCATCGCTCCACCTTCTCAAGAGTTGGAGCCTCCGACAGTTCCGGGTACCCAGCCTTACTACTATCGCCGTCGCCTGCCTGAGCATCTCGGAACAGATGCCTTGTCGCTTGGCACTCGACACTTTAGAGAGGCCGAACACTTGGCCGAGCAACTCGACGCCGCCTTCAACCGCGTAGTGACCAGACGGCCCTGCAGACCTTCGGACGATCCTTCGAGCCTACTTGAGAGTGCGTTAGAGGACGACACCACGATGAGGCTATCGGCTCGCTGAGGTCAGCCGGTCTACGGCGGGTGGGCAGGACGAGGAACGCGATCCCGTTGACGTGGACTTGAGTGTGAATTTATGTAAAAAGGACCCCGTTTCCGGGTGATCGGCATTCAAACGGGACCCCATCACGAAGGGGTTGGCATTGGCTTCCATCGTTTTTGGAAGCCGAGGTTTGGATGTTGGTCGTGGAGACAATCGCAAAGATCCGACGGGCGTTTTCAAGCAGGGTAAGCCGATCAAGGCGATCTGCCGGGAGCTGGGCGTATCGCGCAAAGTTGTAGGCGGAAGGTGATCCGCTCCGGGGCGACTGAGTTTCCGCTACGAGCGGGAAGACCAGCCGCTCCCGAAGATTGGCCGCTGGCGACACGCTCGATCAACTTCTGTCGGAGAACGAGGCCAAGTCTGCCCGTGAACGTCTGACACTGATCCGGCTCTTCGAGGAACTGCGCGGGCGCGGCTATGACGGTGGCTACGATGCGGTGCGGCGCTACGCCAGACGATGGGTCAAAGGAGCATGGGCAAGCGACGGCAGCAGCCTATCGTGCCGCTGAGCTTCGCGCCGGGGAGGCCTACCAGTTCGACTGGAGCCACGAGGTCGTCCTGCTGAGCGGCGTGACGGTGACCGTGAAGGTCGCCCATGTCCGGCTCTGCCACAGCCGGATGCTGTTCGTGCGGGCCTATCCGCGCGAGACGCAGGAGATGGTGTTCGACGCCCACGACCGGGCCTTCGCCCTGTTCAAGGGCACCTGCGGGCGCGGCATCTACGACAACATGAAGACGGCGGTGGATGACGGTCTTTGTCGGCAAGGACCGCCTCTACAATCGCCGCTTCCTGCAGATGTGCAGCCATTACCTGGTCGAGCCGGTCGCCTGCACGCCGGCGTCGGGCTGGGAGAAGGGACAGGTCGAGAACCAGGTCGGGCTGATCCGTGAGCGGTTCTTCACGCCGCGGCTGCGGTTCAAGACCTACGACGAGCTGAACGCCTGGCTGCTCGATAAATGCATCGCCTACGCCAAGGCGCATCACCATCCGGAGCTGACCGAGCAGACGATCTGGGAGGTGTTCGAGGCGGAGCGGCCGAAGCTCGTTCCCTATGCCGGTCAGGTTCGACGGCTTCCACGCGGTGCCGGCGTCGGTCTCGAAGACCTGCCTGGTGCGCTTCGACAACAACAAGTACTCGGTGGCAGCCAGCGCGGTCGGGCGTCCAGTCGAGGTCCACGCCTATGCCGACCGCATCGTAATCCGCCAGGACGGGCGGATCGTCGCCGAACATCCCCGCTCGTTCGGCCGCGGCGACACGGTTTACGACCCCTGGCATTACGTGCCGGTGCTCGCCCGCAAGCCCGGCGCCCTGCGCAACGGCGCTCCCTTCAAGGACTGGGTGCTGCCGGCCGCCATGGAGCGCGTGCGGCGCAAGCTCGCCGGCGCCGACGATGGCAATCGGCAGATGGTCGATATCCTCACCGCGGTGCTCACCGACGGGCTGCCGGCGGTCGAGGCCGCCTGCGCCGAAGCGATCGCCCACGGCGTCCACTCCGCCGATGTCGTCCTCAACATCCTGGCCCGCCAGCGCGATCCCGGCCCGCCGGCCACGATCCTCACACCCGCCGCGCTGACGCTGCGCCACGCGCCCATCGCCGATTGTGCCCGTTACGACAACCTCAGGAGAACCATCTGATGGAACGCACCCAACTCTTCGACCTCATGGGCGAGCTCAAGCTCTACGGCATGAAGGCTGCCTTCGACGAGATCATGGCCACCGCCGTCAAACGCCAGCACGAACCCCAGCGCATCGTCGGTGATCTGCTCAACGCCGAGATCAGCGAGAAGCAGGCGCGTTCGATCAAGATACCAGCTCACCATCGCCAAGCTGCCGCTCGCCAAGGACCTCGACGACTTCCAGTTCGAGGGCACGCCGATCAACGAGACGCTCGTGCAGCGATCTTGCCGGCGGCGGCTTCATCGCCCAGCAGCGCAACGCCGTGCTGGTCGGCGGCACCGGCACCGGCAAGACCCATCTCGCCATCGCCATCGCCCGAAGCTGCATCCGCGGCGGCGCCCGCGGCCGGTTCTACAACGTGGTCGATCTCGTCAACCGGCTCGAGACCGAGACCCGCAACGGACGCCAAGGCCGGCTCGCCGATCACCTGACCCGCATGGACTTCATCGTCCTCGACGAACTCGGCTATCTGCCGTTCGCCCAATCCGGCGGCCAGCTCCTGTTCCACCTCGTCAGCCGGCTCTACGAGCGCACCTCGATCATCGTCACCACCAACCTCGCCTTCGGCGAATGGCCGAGCGTCTTCGGCGACGCCAAGATGACCACCGCGCTGCTCGATCGCCTGACCCACCACTGCGATATCGTCGAGACCGGCAACGACAGCTGGCGCTTCAAGAGCCGCGACGACGATCACCGACAACCCGCGCTCGCGCCGTCTCCGCAACCCCGACCAGCTCCGACGGCGCGAGCGCTACCACCAAACCCCGTCAGATCAAAGGGGTCCCTTTTGAATGCCGATCCGGGGTCCCAATCTGAACGCCGACAACTGACAGCGGGGGCGCATGATATCGGGACGCTTTGCATCGCTCTGCTGCATGGCTGAAGCGGTGCTACCCGGCGCGATCTGGGGCCCGATCTGACTCCTGTCACGATGGGGCTACTCGCCCGTCAGGTTCAGCCTCACAACCGGCCACTGGGAAAGCAGCACGCTACTGTCGGCCCGCGCCGCCGATGGCCGGCCCGTACCCCGGTACACCTATCCGGCGATAGATTTTCTCGCGCAACGGGACTTGCAACATTGCCGTGTGCTCGAGTTCGGCGGCGGTCAATCGACGTTGTGGTGGTCGGCACGAGCCCGTTCTGTATTCACCATCGAAGAAGATGCCGGGTGGCTCGCCAAGCTGCAATCACAAATCGGCAGCAACGTCAGCCTGCCATCACGTTCCAGTGCCGGCGTCGACGCGAAGTCTGCAGCCGTTAGGAACTTCTCCGGCCAATCCGATCCGCGCCTTCGACATCATCGTCGTCGATGGGCATCTGCGGTAGGAAGCAATGGCATTGACCTACGAATACCTGGCACCTGGCGGCGCGATCATCCTGGACAATGCCGAGGGGTATGGCTTTTTCGACGAAGTGAGCAAGCGAGACTGCCGACGCGTCGATTTCTTCGGTTTCGCTCCCGGTGTTTCGTTGCGCCATTGTACGTCGATCGTATTCGTCAAGATTGCGCTTTCTTTTCCAGCCGAAGATCCCTATTCCGGTGATCGATCCCGCGTGAAGGTCGAACAGCCATAGTTGGCTGGATCCGTCGTCAAAACCGCCGGGCCGTGCCGCGCAGGACGAGGCAATCAGCCTGCCGCTGACAAACGCTCCGTATCGATGTCGATGCGGTGGCCCAGATCCTGCGGCGCATGCAGATGGTATGGCCGTGAACGACAACCTTGCCGGGCAGGAGCGCCGGGAACTCAAAACTCGTCGCGTATCCACGGCAGATCCCGTCGATCCTGCTGTTCCAGGGGCTGGCCCGGCCGGACTCCGGCATGCACGAACACGTAGTCCCTTCGGTATGGCTGAGCACGCAGCGGCGCAGGAAGTCGACATGGTCTTGCGGCACCGCCGCCCGCAACGCCTCCTGAGCTCGGCGGCGGCAGCGCGCTGGTCGGCAATCGCCTGATCGCCACCCGTAGGAAAGCAGGTTTCCAGGCCGCCAGGGTCAGCCAGGCCACGCCGTTGCTCTGCTCGTCCAGGAACTCGGAGCATGGCGTCCTCGTGGTTTCCCATGAGGAAGATGCGCGGGAAATCCGGCCATCCGGGGCGAAGCAACGCATCGATGACGCCACGGCTCTCCGTGCCGCGATCGATATAGTCGCCCAGGAATACGAGTTGATCGCTTTGTCTGCCGGATGCCGCTCGGCATCCGCGGCGATTGCGCCAGCAAGGCCGTCAGCAGGTCCACAGCTGGCCATGGATGTCGCCGACGGCATGAGACCGCCAGCCGTCCGCGATACACGTGCCGTCGATCGATTGGGACGGCCGGCCACGGAACCAGCGTTCAAACACGACGGTCGACCTACGCTCAGGAACGTTCGCCGAGCGCCGTCTAGAGTTGGGCCAGAATGCCGTCTGTTCATGCATTTTGCCCGCGTTCTTGTAGTAGTCCGACTGGTAGCGGGAATAACAGTAGCCGTAGTCGCCGCAGCCATGCAGCGGACGTAGCTGGCCAGGTCTACCTGTGGTTGACGACGATCCTGACCCGATCCCGTCACGCATCCTCAGCAAGCTGAGCGTTGAGGGCGACCTCGCGCGGCGTTTCTCGCCCTGAAGATGAGGGGAAGATCGTGTAGTCGGCCAGCCGGCAGATGATGCGCGAATCGGAGAACGCCATGACGGGCGGGCAATCCAGAATCACCAGCTCGTAGCGCTCGAGGAAGAGCGCGACGCGACGTTCCCTCATCGCCTCCGATTCGAGCACGTCGGGCGCATTCGGCGTATCGGGCCGCGCGCAGGAGCCGGGCTTGACGACCTCGCCCAACACAAAAAACGGCCGCGCGCTCAACAACTCGACTGACAGCTTGGGATTGCGCAATAGCTACCCGACCGGTAACGCTCCGTCAACGCTGCAACCCGGCCGCCGCTCGTCATTCCCAGCACCGACAATCGGCCGATCATGCGCCTGGAAATGTTGCCTCCGGCATCGACCTCGTACTCGCCGGAGAATTCCGGATCGGCCAACACCACGACACGGACCTTGTCGCCAGCGCCCAGCTTGTAGTCCGCTGCCTGCGCAAACTGACCAGGCACCGGCGATGGCCATGACACAGGCAGCCACGACGAGCGCAATACCGGCAAATTTCGCTGCGCCACGATCCGAAGACGGCAAACAAATCCCTGCGCAGATTGCCCCTCCAGCCCGAAGCGGTTTTACCGCCGCCGCCTGGCGACGAGCCTCAGCATGATGATGTGGCGAGCATAGTTTGAGCTCGTGTTCCGGATCCGGCCCAGAGCCGGCGCCAACTCGTACAGCGCGGCCGAAGGAGATCTGAGGCCGGATGGAGTACTGCAACCCAAGGGACGCACGATAGTAATTGTCGGTGTGCTGAAAGCACTCGGCTGTGCCGGAAACCGGCGAGTAGTTGAGGAGGCTGAACGAGCCGCCGGGCATTCAGCACCCAGCCTTCCTGGATGGGTAGGGAACTCCGCGCCAATCGTGGTCGAGATGTGTCCTGGTAGTTGGTGTATGCCGTTTCATTGATGGATCGAACGACGAACGGGCGAACAACCAAGGGCTGATAGCCGTTCCAGGCGCCGCGCCAAGCCGAAAGTCACGGCTCGCCGTAGTTAAGCCCCGTGCTGAAGTAGGTTCTGCTGCGAATAGCCGACGAAGCCTTCGAGCTTGCTGATGCCGCCCAGATCGAGCGTCGAACCGCCCGTGACCGACCAGCCCGTCAGAATCGCGCTGTTGGCCGGCGATGTTCGCGTACTGCAGGTACCGTTGCGTTGATTGAGGGCCCGCCCTGCACCCAGACAGTCGAAGCCGTCGCGAAGTTCGTAGCCGGCCCGCAAGGTCTCGCCGAACAGGTTGCGGTCGCGGTCGGTCCGGCGGAAAGCGCGCTCGGCGTTGAGCTGCGCTGTTGTTCTGAATAGCGGTAGCCCGTGGCGCCGGCGTTGGCCTGGTAGAACAGCCGGTTGAAACGCTGGTACATGCACGAGGCTGAGGGGCACCGCATAGCACAACCGATCGGATGCCTGGGCCTGAGCGACACGTCGGGCGTGCCGGAGCGCTTCGGTCGTGCCGGTGAAGGCCGCACGCTTGCGCTCACGTACCAGTCGCGCTGGATGTCGAGCCTGCCGTCCGTGTTGAAGCCGAAGTTCTGATAGTTCTGCGACGTGGCGCTGTTGTAAAGCCGAAGGCGCCATAGCGCGCCCAAATTGAGCATATGAGTTGTTCCAGTCCGACCGCAGGTCCAAAGACGGTCGGATTGCTTCGTAGGCGGAGCCCACTTTGGTGCCGGCTGCGTGGCGAAGACGTTGGTGTCGTAAACCTGCGCGCAGGTCCAAGGTTGGGAAGAGCCGGAACGAGCCTAGGGGAATGCCGAGTTCTTCCGGGGCGGTAGAGGCGGCCGAACGAGCCAACGGCGGAGCGCCGGGGCCGATTTGGACGGGCCTGGCTGCAGGCGTAGCGAGAGAACGACGGCGTGGCCCATCCCACGCAGCCTCAGGGGAAGCGCTCGCCGCCAGGAGAAAGAAGTACAGGGCGGCTACGCACTTTCACCCGCACGTCGAAAAGTTTGGCCTATACGGCTGGCCCATTTCCTTCATTCCCGTCCTCACACTACACTCAGTATATTCTGAATTCTCAATCTTCCGCAACCATTCAGTTCGACTGGTTTGGGTTTGATCTCGTGGTTTTCGATGGCCGCCCGCAGAGCCTGCATTTTGGGGGGCTGTCTGGTTTACCGGCGCTTGCGCCACCAAGCGACTTATCGCCCGAAGATGGGCTCAAAGTCTGCGCATAAGCCGCCCCGGCGAAAACTACCGCTACAGTATATTATTGTTACGATAGGCCGCAGCAACGCCATGGTCATAAAAGCCCCAAAGTACAGCCTGCACGGCATCATACCCATGCCGCCGTTCACACCCCAAGTGGGTTTACTTTACTCCCGAAAAGGCCAAAAACCAGAAGTGAACAGCCTCATTCGTTAAATCAAGAAGTTACGGTATAAGTGATGCCACAATTAACACGGAAAAAGGCAAATATCATCTCACTCGACGATTTCGTTGATCTGCGAGGTTTTCGAGAGCTCGAGCGAAGCCTGTGGCGTCGCCGCGGCGCCACCCGCCAGTAGGGCAGACCGGCCTGTCGGGCGAGGCAAATCGACATCCGATCCCGAGCTGCCCACGAATATCAGCGCGTGCGCGCAGTTCCAAGAGAAGCATAGGCCTTCGATGGCATGACAAAACCGACAAAAGCGTCCTTGAGCGTGATGAGATGGGCGTCCTGCAGACAGGAGAAGACCGGCCAATTGTTCCAAGGACCGGGAGTGGAACGGAAAACGGCACGCCTCTGGCTGCCAGTAATTCGACAACAATACCTGGCGCTGCCGCCTGTGGCATTCAGCCAGAGATGGACTTTGCCCGACCCCGACCGATGGTGCAGCAATCATGGGCTACGCCATACGTTTCCCAGTAAAGCAGAACGCATTTGCCTTGGAGGTTCGGCGGCAAGTGGGCCTCGCGACGCTCTTTTCGGGAAAAGTGATCGGCGAGCCGTCGCGCGTCAACGAAATCCGCCGCATCCGGAATTCCTTGCTCACCCAGGCGCCGCCACTGGTCTTCGCCGAGAACCTCGAAAGCATCGACACGGCGCCGCCAGAAATTTGCAAGCCTTTGAGGATCCGAGACAGTGCGGAAGCGACGGTCGAGGGGATCAATCAAACATTCGGGATGAAAGTCGGTAATCCGATAAACCAAACGTCCCCTGAACAAGATCTTCAGCGGCGCCAAGAGATGGATCGTAAACGGCGGCGAACCCGTAAATAGAATGCCGTCCGCCGACGCGCAGACTCCGGAACGCCTTGGCCACCAGTCGCACATCAATCGACAGCGTCCACGCCAGCCGCGCGACAGCTGTTGCGCGGCACGGACGACGCCTGAATTCGGGTCACTGTCAGGGAGCCCCTGGCGCGTAAGGCTTGTGCTCGACCGACGCAGCCCCCGAGGTCAGGCCGAACGACTTGACGAGATGGTTCGCGATCGGCAAACATGCCGGCGCGCAGGAGCATGTATTGCCCGACGGCACCGAAGTCGGGCGGCAGTGAATCGGCGATCAGGGACGAGACGACGTTTCGCGCTGCGGATCGAACGGGCTGAGACTCAACAGCCTCGCTCAATGCAACAGCCGCGGCACGGTTCTTGGGACACGAGGACAGGACGTCGCCGTAGAGCCCTCCATCCTGCCGCTACGGACGCGCCCGGTCATGGAGCGCGCCTCCGCAAGCCTCCGGCCAGATGCGCCCATTTCCCGCGATGCTGCTCGATCCGCGAGCAGCCGATTGAGGCCACCGGCGATGGCGTCGGGCTCGCCCACCGGCAACGATCCCACCGCCCGACTGGGCACCAGATCGGCAGTAACGCGACCTCGGGCGTCACAAGCACCGGAACGCCCCGGCGCATCGCCTCGATGGCGGCAATGCCGAAATTCTCCGAAAGAGAGGGCATCGCGAACGCTGTGCGGCAGCCGCGAAGAGTGCTTCCTTGTCGGCACCTCCGACGTCGGCGCGGGAGGATGGTCACCCGGTCGGCCACGCCCAGGCGTTGCGCCTCACGCGACAGGAATGCTGCATGGCCTTCCGGATCGTCGCCGACAGTGACGAAACGCGCGCCTGGAACCGCCGGCAGGCGCCGGATCACCCGATCGAGTCCCTTTATCCAGATGATGCGCCCGCAGCGATAGAACGATGCCCGTTCTGATCGCTGCCGCGACATCCGATGACGCGGCATCCGGCACGGCTTCAGGATTGTCGACCGCGTTAGGAATCACCGACACGCGCGGCAACGTCCAGCCAAAGCGGTCGATCTCATGCCTCGAGATCCGATGTCGCGTGGATGGCGGCGGCCGCCGCCAGATTGCGGCGTTCAATCGGGGTTATCCCACGCGGTCTTGGCCCACCGGCTTTTTCGCCGGATCAGTGCGGGTAGTGAGCATGCCGCGAGGCGCCAGGATATAGGGAACAGTGCCGCTCGTGCGGCGCGGGCGGCGGCCCAGGTCGGCTGAGGGAAAATCGAATGGAGGTGAACCAGGTCGAAGGGAGTGCACTTGGGCTGCCAGGGCGCGCCCCATCCCTGGGGACCAGCAAAGACCGCCGCAGCGCGGGCATGGGAAATAGCTGACCCGCACACCGTCCATATCGACGGCTCCGCGGAGTGGAACGGCGCTCTCCCGTCCCCATCCACGTTGGTCGTGAAGACGTGGACGTCATGGCCGCGATCCGCCAGTCCCGCGCCAATGCATGGACCGAGCGTATGGGGCCGCCATAGCGCATCGCCGGCCAGTAGGTGGGGTCACGTGGAGAATGCGCAAATTAGCTCTTCCCGGCTCCGTTCAGCTCATGCATTGACACTCAGTCGACATCGGCGAAATGCACCCAAAGCACAAACATCGATGTTATCGCGCGCTTCCTCAAAACTCTCATTTGCCAGCCTCGACATTTCGCTGCGCACACGCTTCGCGGGTCAGCTATCAGAATAAAATCGCGTGACCGTGAAAATCCCCGCGGGACATCATCCCAGAATTCAGGAAAGGCAGCGGTAAATTCTGGAAAATCGGCAACATGTCCGGCCGCACCGTTCATCCCAAGACGCAGCCACGCGATGCCCGCGAGGTGCGCCGCCGAGGCCCGCTTCGAGGTCAGCTTCGGCGTCGCGCAGCCATTGCTCGCGCTGGCTGTCGGGAGCCGCCCAGTTGAGTCCCCTCGCCGCGCCAACAAGAAGCTCCGACCTATCGAGACGGATCAGCGCACCGGGATCCGCGCGCATCGCTGGATTGAAGGCGTCGAGGGCGGCGAGCGTGTCGGGAAGATTGACCCGGCCGATCTTCTCGCAGCTAGGCCTAATGACGGTATCGCGCCTTCTGCGCATACCAGGCACCCCAGGCGATCGGCCACGTGAAATAAACCAGGAGGCGCCGGCTAGATCCGGAGAGGCGCGCGCAACAGCCAGGAAACGGCAGACAAAGGAGAAGATCACCCGGAAATGACATTGGAACGCACTCAAGCGGCATCGAAGAACGATGTCAAAGGCTTCGAGCGTGTTACGATGCGGACGACCTGAACCAAGACCTGATTGATGAACCACAAACGCAAGATCTCGGTGCATCGGCCCGGGCTATGTCGGGCTGCCGGCAGCAGCGGCTTTGCATCGGCCGGTACGCCCGTCATCGGCTTCGACATCGATCCAGGGCGGATCGCCGAACTATCGCACGGCCACGACCGCACCGGCGAAATCGACAAGGCAGCGCTCTATGGCGAATGGCCTGCGCTTTCCCGACACGTGCCGCGAGATCTGCGGTTGGCCGACTTCCACATCGTCACTGTGCCGACACCCGATCGATGCCAGCAAGCAGCCCGATCTCGAGCCGCTCAAGCAGGCGCATCGGCGACCATCGGTCGCGGCGCTCAAGCGCGGCGACATCGTGGTCTACGAATCGACCGTCTATCCCGGCGTCACCGAGGAGATCTGCATTCCGGTGCTCGAGCAGCGCTCCGGGCCTGCAGCTGGCAGCACCGACTTCAACGTCGGCTACTCGCCCGAGCGCATCAACCCGGGCGACAAGGAGCGCACGCTTCGACAACGATCCTCAAGGTCGTCTCCGGCCGACACGCCGGAGACGCTCGAGATCGTCGACGCGGTCTATCGGCAGCGTCGTCACGGCCGGCATCGCACCGCGCGCCGTCGATCAAGGTCGCCGAGGCCGCCAAGGTGCATCGAGAACACCCAGCGCGACGTCAACATCGCGCTGATCAACGAGCTCGCCGCTGATCTTCGACCGCCTCGGCATCGACACCGCGGACGTGCTGCGAGGCCGCCGGCACCAAGTGGAACTTCCTGCCGTTCCGGCCCGGCCTGGTCGGCGGCCACTGCATCGGCGTCGACCCGTTCTACATCGCGCACAAGGCCGAGGCGGTCGGGCTACCACCCGCAGGTCATCCATTGCCGGCCGGCGCGTCAACGACGGCATGGGCGTCTACGTCGCCAACCGCGTGGCGCGCAGCATCATGCGCGCGCCGGCAACGGCCGGCCGCTCGGTGACGGTGCTGGGCGTCACCTTCAAGGAGAACGTGCCCGGACATCCGCAACACCCGCGTGGTCGACATCGTGCGCGAGCTCGCCGATTTCGGCATCGCCGTGCAGCTGCACGATCCGATGGCCGACGGCGAGCCTGCTGCGCGAGGAATACGGCCTGTCGCTGACGCCGCTCGGCGAGCTCAAGCCGGCCGACGCCGTCGTCCTGGCAGTCGCCCACCGCGCCTACCGCGACGGCGGCTGGGATCTGGTGCAGCGGTCTGCTGCGAGTCCGCGGCGGCTTCGTGGCCGACGTGCCCGCCCTGCTCGACCGTGCAACCGTTCCCGCCGGCGTGTCACGCTCTGGCGGCTCTAGGCCGCCTACATCGGCGGCGTCAGGCCGTCCTTGCCGACCAGCAGGCGGGCGGCCGTCAGGCTGCCGTCGGCGCCCTTGGTGGCGCCCAAGAACAGCCTTGGCGCCCGACCTTGGCGTCGGCCTGATCGCCCGGCTGCGAAGGTGACGATCGGCGTGCCGGGCTTCGACCTTGATGGTCTGCGTGCCGTCCCTTGTAGTTCGAGCGTCAGCGTCTGGCCGTCGCTCGCCGCGGCGACCGTGGCCACCGTGGCGTTGGTCATCATGCTTTCGGGCTGCAGGTCCCACGGATAGTGGCCCTCGCCGCCGCCGCGCGCGCCTCGGGGAAGACCAGCACCTCGAGCGGCGTTCAGCGTGCCGTCGGGCCCTTCAGCGAGGCGATGCCGACGAAGCTGTTCTCCTTGATGTCGGCCATGGTCGATCGGGCTCGACCAGCATGACGACCCCAATTGTCGGCCAGGTTGACCTTGACGCGTCGAGCCCTCGCGCGTGGCGATGGTCGCGGTCTTGCCGTCGATGGCCGCGATCGATCCGCGCAGCCGCGTGCGGCGGGCTCTGCGCCACGGCCGCCGCTGCGGCGGCGAAGGCAGCAGCGGCGGCAAGGCAAGCGGCAAGCAGGCGAGTGGGCGTTCATCGGCATCCTCCCTGGCGGACGCCGAACTCTGGCACGGCAGCCGCACAGCCGGCTGCTTACGATTGCGTGATGGGTTGTTGCGAGATGCCGCCGTGCCTGCGGCAGCTGCGGGACTTCGGTCGGGCTTCCGCCGCCGCGCACGAGCGTCGCTGCACCGGACATCGACCATCGTATTGACCGCCACGTCGGCGGCACCGGTGAAGTGCCCTTGATCGGCATGGCCTGCTCGGGATCGCGGCCGACGGCGACGCGGATCAGCCGTTCCGCTGCCGATGATGCCGTTGGTCGGATCGAACTCGACCCAGCCCGCGCCCGGCAGATAGACCTCCATCCAGGCGTGCGGATAGCGCCGGACGCCGTGCCGCCGGCGGCCTCGTCGAGCGCGGGATCGTAGAGGTAGCCGGTGATGAAGCGCGCCGCGAGGCCGAGCGCGCGCGCGCCTCCATCATCAGCAGCGCGTAGTCGCGGCAGGTGCCGCCGCCGGTCTCGAGCGTGTCGGCCGGCGGCTGCGTGCCCGCTCTCGAAGCGCATGGCGTAGGTCAGCGTCTCCTGGATGCCCTTGCACATGCGCGCAGCAGCATGGCGAAGGTGTCGGTGCCGCTCCTCGCCTTCGAGGAACTGCGTTGCGCCCAGCTGCTCACCGCGGCGTTGGGGATCGGGATAGTGCGCGCTCGACATAGCGCGCGAGGTCGGGCGCTCCTCGGCGAGATAGGCGAACGGCAGCTTGCGGGCATAGTCCTCGATCGGCGGCAGCTCGGGCGGCAGCGCCGAAATGTTCCAGCCGGATGGTGCTGGTGAGCTCAGCGTCTGCGGTCGGTGCCGCCGAACTGGGCGATGGCGATCGAGTTGCCGAACGGATCGTGGATCCAGCGCACCTGGGCGGCCGGCTCGATGGCGAGTCCGGTATGCAGCAGGCGCAGATCGTGGCTGTCGCGCGGCCGGAACATCAGGCGATGCTCGCCCAGCGTCACCGGGGCCGAATAGTCGTAGCGCGTGCGGTGGACGATCTCGAGCGTGCGCATGGGCTCGGATAATGCACCATCGCGCGCAATGGTTGCAGCTCGGTCGCAACAGCTGCCCGCCGCGTGTGCTGTCGGCCTCGGATCGTGCGCTAGAGCGAACATCTCCAGCGTCCGCGTCGGCCGGCCGGGGCTGATCGGCGTAGATGCCGCGCTCTGACTCGCTCAGAACCAGCCATAGACGTCACTGCTGCAGGATGGCGGCCGCGCGCGGCGCGTCGGCCGCCGCGCGCAAGCGCCGCGATCTTCATCGGCCCGTTGCTGGCCAAAAGCTCGGCGCAGCGCAGCGCCTCCTGGCGGTAGGCCGTCATCATCGGCACCTTGCGTGGTCGAGCCGCCGCGATTGGGATCGCCGACCCGGCGCTGCATGCTCGCCCAGCAGCCGGCCCGCCTTGCGCTTGTTCGAGCCGCGGTCGTGTAGGGCACGGGATCGAGCACGATGTCGGCGCGCGTGCCGGCCACGCACCATCAGGCCGAGCCCCAGCCGGCGGCAGAGCTTCTTCACGTTCCTCATGTGCTTGGGCCACTGCGCCGACGGCCAGATAGACGCGTATCGCTGATCGCCAGCCGGTCGACGCCCTGCAGGACCAGCCCAGGCCGAAGGCGCGCTTCAGCTCGACGATCACCGGCGGCTCGCCGGCCGCGCACGGCCACCACATCGCAGCCGCGCACCTCGCCCTTCACGACGTATCCCTGTCCTTCGAGCAGCGCCTTCACCGGCGCATAGAGGTCGCTCTCCAACGGCATGGCGGCGCACCGTATCATGCTAAGAAGAGCGCAACAGGGGATAACGAGATGACCGAGTTGCTGGATCAGGGCGGCCGCTATGCACCGCCGTGCGGACGGGCAGAGACGCGGCGCTGGCGCAGCGGACGAGCCGCACTTGCGCAGCGGCGACTTCCGTTCCGCCGCCGCCGCCCGTCGCATCGCGCTCGCCGCGCAAGGCTTCTGGCATCGGCGCGTCCCGACAGCGCCACCAATGCCGGTCACGTCAGGCGCGCCATCGATCGCCTCGGCCTGCTGCAGATCGACTCCGTCAACGTGCTGACGCGCGCGCACTACCTGCCGCTGTTCTCGCGGCTGGGCAACTACGACAGCGACCATCTCGACCGCCTCGCCTGGGGCCGCAAGAGCCAGCGCGGGCTGTTCGAGTTCTGGGCGCACGAGGCCTCGCTGCTGCCGCTTGCGCGCGCATCCGCTGTTCCGCTGGCGCATGCAGCGCGCCCGCGAGAATGCCGGCGACGGCAAGGGCAAGCTGCATGTCTTTCGCCGCGAGAAGGCCGACTACATCGACGAGGTGCTGCGCGAGATCGCCGACCGCGGCCCGCTGGCGGCCTCCGAACTGTCCAACGGCGGCGAACGCCGCGGCGCCTGGTGGGGCTGGAACGACGGCAAGCTCGCCGTCGAATGGCTGTTCTTCGCCGGGCTGGTCACCACGGCGACGCGGCGCGGCACCTTCGAGCGGGTCTACGACCTCACCGAGCGCGTGCTGCCGGCCGCCGTGCAGGCCCTGCCGACGCCGTCGGCCGAGGAAGCGCAGCGCGAGCTGTTGCGCCTGTCGGCGCGCGCGCTGGGCGTCGCCACCGAGTTCGACCTGCGCGACTATTTCCGCCTGGGCGTCGCCGATACCAAGGCGCGGCTCGCCGAGCTGGTCGAGGCGGGCGATCTGCTGCCGGTCAGCCGTCGAAGGCTGGAAGAAGCCCGCCTATCTCGACCCGGCAGCGCGCCAGCCGCGCGAGGTCGAGGCGCGCGCCCTGCTGGCGCCGTTCGATCCGCTGATCTGGGAGCGCGACCGCACCGCAGCGCATCTTCGACTTCTTCTATCGCATCGAGATCTACACGCCGCTGGCCAAGCGCAAGCACGGCTACTACGTGCTGCCGTTCCTGCTGGGCGACCGGCTGGTGGCGCGGGTCGACCTCAAGGCCGACCGCGCCAACTCGAAGCTGCTGGTCCATGCCGCCCATCTCGAGCCGGGCCACGACGCCGCGGAAGTCGCCGGACCGCTGCGCGAGGAGCTGCGGCTGATGGCCGACTGGCTGGGGCTCGAAAGCGTGTCGCTGCCGCGCGCCGGAGCGCTGGCGAAAGCCATGGGCAGGATGCGATAAAGCGCCACGCTATGTCAAAGGAAGCGTGATGAACGATCTGGTTCTGAAAGGCGGACAGGGTCGTCGATCCCTCGCAGGCGCTCGACAAGGTGACCGACATCGCCTTCGCCAACGGCAAGGTCGCGGCGATCGGCGACAATCTCTCGGGCAAGGACGTGCGCGACGTCACGGGCAAGATCGTCTCGCCCGGCCTGATCGACCTGCACACCCACGTCTACTGGGGCGGCACCTCGCTCGGCGTCGAGGCCGAGCTGCTGGCGCGCACCGGCGGCGTCACGACCTTCGTCGATGCCGGCAGCGCCGGCCCGGCAACTTCCACGGCTTCCGCAAGCACGTGATCGAGCCGTCGCCGGTGCGCATCCTGCCCTACCTCAACGTCGCCTTCCCCGGCATCTTCGCCTTCTCCAAGACGGTGATGGTGGGCGAGAACGCCGACATGCGCCTGATCGACGCGCGCGAGGCGCGTGCGCGTGGCGCGCGAGCACAAGGACCTGGTGCTCGGCATCAAGGTGCGCGGTCGGCCGCTCGGCCAGCGGCGATTCCGGCGTGATGCCGCTCGACATCGCGCTCGACGTCGCCGAGGAGGTCGGCCTGCCGGTGATGGCCCATCTCGACGCACCGCCGCCGTCGCGCCGCGAGGTCGTCGATCGGCTGCGGCCGGGCGACATCCTCACCCACTGCTTCCGGCCCTTCCCCAACGCGCCGGTGCGCGCCCGACGGCAAGGTGCGCGAGGAGATCCTGGCGGCCCGCGCGCGCGGCGTGATCTTCGACATCGGCCATGGCGGCGGCTCGTTCGGCTTCGGCACGACGCGCGGCATGCTGGCGGCGGGCTTCCTGCCCGACGTGATCTCCTCGCGACGTGCACGTGATCTCGATCGAGGGCCCGGCCTTCGACCTGCTCACCACCATGTCGAAGTTCCTGTGCCTGGGCGTCGACCTGCCGACGGTGATCAAGCTCGCGACCGTGAACGCCGCCGCCGCCATCAAGCGGCCCGACCTCGGCACCTTGAAGGTCGGCGGCGTCGGCGAGGCCACGGTGATCGACCAGGCGAGCGGCACGTTCGACTATGCCGATTCGATCGGCGAGCGCATGATGGGCGACAAGCGGCTGCTCTCGGCCGGCGTGGTGCTGGCGGGCCGCTGGTGGCATCCGGCGTGACCGACGAGCCCAGACGAACCCAGGACTCAGCTTCGCCCGCCTGCCTCGCCCACGAGGCCGACGATGCCTACATGGGCTTTGCCAGCCAGGGCGGAGATCGCGGCCTTCCTGAAGGCGCTGGCGGAGGCCGAGCGTGCCGGCCGGCCGCATGCCGAGATGCTGCGCAAGATGCTGCCCAAGGTGCGGGACGACGTTCTCCACCGCGAGCTCAGCGCCAAGCTCAAGGCGCAGAGTCCATCGAGATCAGGTACTTAGCCTCTGGAAAGATTCTCAGGACGAGAGTCGGCAACTTTTCTGGCCGGCGTCGTTGAGAGCATGATTGGTCGGGTACCGGTATCGCCCTGCCCCCGCTCAGCGATGCCACTCTCCCCACCCGACCTATAGCCCGTCTCCGAGGAAACTTGGGGGCGGGCTGCCTGCTTCAGGGGCAGCTTCCAGATAGAGTGACGGCAAACAGCCGGTCCGGATCGGTCCAGGTGCGGTCGATGGAGAAGCCGCGCGCTGCGAGCCAGCGCCTGGCGATGCCGGCATCGTCGTATGTTGTAGAATATTCGGTATGGACCCGCTCGCCTTCCGCGAAGGTGAAGCTGCGGCCGGCGACGGTCACGGTCTGCGGCGCAGGCTCCTGAAGTAGATCTCGATGCGGCCTTCGGCGGCGTTGTAGAAGGCCTCGTGGGCGAAGCCCGCCAGGTCGAAATTGGCCTCGAGCTCGCGGTTCATGCGGCGCAGCAGATTGAGCGTGAACTCGGCCGGTGACGCCGGCTGAGTCGTTGTAGGCGTCGTGCAGGCGCCGCGGATCCTTCTTGAGATCGACGCCCATCACCAGCGCGCCGCGTCGGCCCGAGACAGCGAGCGGGCGCGGCGCAGGAAGCGCGGTGGCCTCGGCAGGCTCGAGGTTGCCGATGGTCGAGCCCGGGAAGAAGCCGAGCCGCGGCGCGCGCGTTCACGTCGGCCGGCAGCTCGGTGAGCGCCATGTAGTCGGCGCAGACCGGCTCGACCTTCAGGCCGGGATAGTCGCGGCGCAGCCTGGCCGCCGTGGCGTCGAGATGCTGGCGCGAGATGTCGATCGGCACATAGGCCGAGAGATCGCGCAGCGCCTCGAGCAGCAGGCGCGACTTCACGCTCGAGCCGCTGCCGAACTCGACCAGCGCGCAGCCGGGGCCGGCCAATCGCGGCGATGTTCGGCGGCGCAGCTGCGCGCAGGATCCCGGTCTCGGTGCGCGTGAGGTAGTATTCCGGCAGCTCGCAGATCTGCGTCGAACAGCGCCGAGCCGCGCGCGTCGTAGAGGAACTTGGCGGGATGGCGCGCGGCGTGCGCGCGAGCCCCGCCAGCACCGCATCCCTGAATTCCGCGCGGTCGTCGAGCTCGGCGCGATCGAGGAGCAAGAGCCGAGCCGTTCATCGCAGATCCTCCGCCAGACGAATGCCGCCGAACATCCAGCGCGCGTCGGGCGGAAAGAAGTTGCGATAGGTCGTGCGCATGTGGCCGGCCGGCGTCGCCGCGCAGCCGCCGCGCAGCACCATCTGGTTGGCCATGAACTTGCCGTTGTACTCGCCGATCGCGCCGGCCGGCTCGCGATAGCCGGGATAGGCGACGTAGGGACTGGCGGTCCATTCCCAGACCTGCGCCGATGTCCTCGCACGCGCCGCGGCGCCGCGCTTCCCACTCCTGCTCGCGCGGCAGGCGCTTGCCCGCCCACTTGGCGAAGGCCGCGGCCTCGTAGGCGCTGACGTGGCAGACCGGCTCGGCCGGATCGACAGCGGCTGCAGGCCCGACGAGCGTGAAGACCTGCCAGCCGTCGCCGTCCTGCTTCTCCCAGTAGAGCGGCGCCTGCCAGCCGCGCTGGCTGACGCAGTCCCAACCCGCCGACAGCCAGAACTCCGGCCGGCGGTAGCCGCCGTCCTCGATGAAGGCGAGATATTCGCCGCAGTTGATCGGCCGCGCGGCGAGCGCGAACGGCTCCAGCCACACGCGGTGCCGCGGCCCTTCATTGTCGAAGGCGAAGCCCGCGCCGTCGTGGCCGATCTCGACCAAGCCGCCCTCGAACTCGCGCCAGGCGAGCGGCCGCGCGTCGCCTTCGCGCGGCGACATGTCGGCCTGGTAGGCGGGCTTGCAGCGGGTTCTGCGCCAGCAGGTGCTTGGCATCCATCAGCAGCAGCTCCTGGTGCTGCTGCTCGTGATGCAGGCCGAGCTCGACGAGCGGCGTCGACGTCCGGTTAGTCGCCGCTCGCAGCAGCTCGACCATGGCGTCGGACGACGTGGCGCCGATAGGCCAGGATCTCCGTCGACGCCGGGCCGCGTGATCATGCCGCGCTGCGGGCCGCGGATGCCGCGGGCCGACCGCCTCGTAGTAGGAGTTGAAGAGATATTCGTAGGCCGGATCGAACACGCGGTAGTCCGCGCGCGTGCGGCGCAGCACGAAGGTCTCGAAGAACCACGTCGTGTGCGCCAGGTGCCACTTGGTCGGACTGGCGTCGGGCATCGACTGGACCGTCTGGTCCTCGGCCGACAGCGGCATCGGCCAGCTGCTCGGTCAGGCCGCGAACGGCCGGAAATGCTCGACGCGATCGGAGCTGCGTGCGTCCGCGCACGGCACGCGTTATCAGGTTGGACACGACACCTCCGCACCGTCGCAACGGCCGGCGACGATAGCCGGTTGCAATGCTCCGGTCGCGCACTCACTGTGCACAGCCTCTCTCGTCCACCGAGGGACGCAAGTGCCGATTTGCGAGATCGACCCGTGGCGCACTCAATATTTCGAGAATGCCGTCTGCCCCGCAGACGTTTTCATTCCGACTGAGGACAGCGACGCCTGGACTCTGGAATCCGGCGCACCGCTGGGTCTACGACAAGCTCGCCGTCGCCGCTGAGCCAGGGTCTCGATGCTGCGCCGCACGGCGTCGCTCCGCAGAATTACCCGGTGTTCTCAAGCCGATCTACAACCTCAAGGGCATGGGCGTGGGCAGCCGCGCCGCTCGGCTCGGCCGACGACTATGCCGCCGCCTACCAGCCGGGTCACTTGTGGTCGACCCTGCTCGAAGGCGAGCACATCAGCAGCGATGTCGCGCGTGGTCGACGGCGCGCCGCAATGGTGGCGCCATGCCGGCGGCGATCGCCAGCGGCGGCGGGACCTTCGACTGCTGGGAGGTCCGCGCCGAAGCGGCGCCCGCCGTCGAGCAATGGTGCGGCGCCTGGTGCCGGCGACATCTCAGGGGCTACCACCGGCATGGTGAACCTCGAGACCATCGGCGGCCGGATCATCGAGGCGCATCTGCGCTTCGCCGACCAGTGGCCCGATCTCTACGGCGCAGGCTGGGTCGAGCGCTGCGTCCGCCTCTACGCCACGGGGCGAATGGCAGTTCGACGATTCGGCGCGACGCACCGGCTACAGCGTCGTGCTCTTCGCCCCGCACGGCCGCGCTACCGCCATCCGCCAGCAGACCTGCAGCGCAAAGCTGCCGGCCTGCCCGGCGTCTCGAGCCTGCGAGATCACCTTTCACGAAAACCTGCCGCCCGGTCGGCATGCCATGCCGCCGGGCGGCTTTCGCGTTGCCATCATCAATTGCTGGGATCGCGCGGCCGGCGATGCTGCGCGCGAGACGCTGCGCGCGCACTTCGATGTCGGCCAGGCATGTCCGGCTAGAGGTTTCGCCTCAGGAAGCCTGCGAACAGGCTGACGACGAACAGCACCAGCGCAATGACGAACAGTATTTGCGCCATGCCGGTCGCCGTCGAGGCGATCCCGCCGAAGCCGAACACGGCGGCCACCAGCGCGATCACGAGGAACATCAGCGCCCAGTACAACATTGCTCGACTCCTTCGATCTTCAGTCAGGTCAACGTGGCCGATCATTCAGACGGTTCCGAGGGCAGCTCGGCAACTCCCGCCGCCGCGAGGCGTTTCCTCCAAGTCCCTGATGAACAAGGCAAACGGAGCGCCCCATGGAACGCGAACTCACGCCCGTCGAGGCACGCAGCGGCGTCGTCAGCGGCCGCGTCCTCACCGATCCTGCCCTGTCCATCCGTCGGCGCCGTGGTCAGCGCTGGCGTCTGGCCTGGCTCTTCCTCTTGCCGAGATAGGTTCGCCGGTCGACGAGCGAAGCTAAAATGTGGCCGATGAAGACCTATTTCGTCGGCTACATCGCGGCGCTCTGTCGCGCTGGCCATCCTCGATGCGCTGTGGCTCGGGCGTGGTCGAGCCGCGAGTTCTACAAGGCGCGGCTTGGGTCAGCTCCTGCTCGAGCAGCCCAACTGGTACGCGGCGATCCTGTTCTATCTGATCCACGCCGCTGGGCATCGTCGTCTTCGCCGTGCCGCCTCGCCGGGTCATGGCGCGTGGCGCGGTGCTCTACGGCGCGCTGTTCGGCTTCTGCGTCTATGCCGCCTACGACCTGACGCAACCTGGCCACGCTGCGCGGCTGGCTCGCTGACGGTGAGCCTCGGTCGATCTCGGCCTGGGGCGCCGTCGTGACGGCGCGCTGCTGCCGATCGCCTTCGCGGCGATGCGCACGCGCCTAGAGGATCAGCGCGCGTCGTTGTATTCGGGATGACGCGCGCACGAAGGCGGCGACAAAGCTGCAGGCCGGCACGATCTTGAAGCCGCGCTGGCGGGCATCGTCGAGCGCGGCACGCACGAGGCGCGCGCCGATGCCCTTGCCCTCGTCGGCCGGCGGCACCTCCGGTGTGCGTGAAGATCGCGCGATCACCCTGCTCGCGATAGACGCGCGACGGCGAGGCCATGCTCGGTATCGAGTTCGTAGCGGCTCTCGCGCCGCGTTGGTGTCATGTCCCTCGTCCCGGTCAGCGGTCGACCTCCCAGAACATCGGGATAGGAGGACTGGATCAGGCCCTTGAGGTCGGCTGCGGTAGCCGGCCGGGATGGTGAACTGGCCCCACATCAGCGACGGCACGCAGCTCGTAGGCGATGACCTGGATCTCGGCCGCGATCTTCTTGCGCTCATCGAGCGTGGCGGCGCGCGTGAACGCCTTCAGGAGCTCGGGCACGCGGTTGTCGCACGACCAGCCGGGAAAGTCGTTGCAGGTCGCCGCGACGTAGAAGTGCGTCAGCGGCGAGTACATGTCGGTGCCGTTGGAGTAGACCGGGAACATCGACCAGCCGTCCTTCTTGGCGCGCCGCGCCAGCACGGTCGGCCAGTCGCGCGGCTGCTGCTCGACGGTGAAGCCCACGTCGCGCATGTTCTGCACGAGCACGCGCGAGGCGGTCTGGCTGATCGAGCCCGCGACTTCGAGGATGATCACCGGCTCGCCCTTGTAGCCCGACGCCTTGAGCTCGGCCTTCGCCGCGGCCAGGTCGACCTTGGCCACGCTGCGCGCCGGCATCGGTGGTGAGCGGCGTGCCGCACATCCAGAACGACGGGCAGGCCTTGCTGCGGTACTGCTCGGGCACGCCGATCGCCGTCAAGGTCGCGTCCTGGTCGACCAGCTTCCACATCACCTGGCGCACCGCCGGATTGTCGAACGGCGGGAAGGCGTGGTTCAGGCGGAAGTTGCCCTGGAACTGGTGGATGCCGCCCAGCCCCATCAGCTTGACGCTCTTCGTCCTTCTCGAGCAGCGGCAGCATGTCGAACGGCAGGTACTGCATGTAATCGATCTCGCCCGCCATCAGCGCGTTGGCGCCGGTCGACTGGTCGGGCATGACGCGGAGCGTGAGCTGGTCGATCTTGACGTTCTTGCCGCCGGCCAGGAAGTCGGGCGCTCCCTTGCGCGGCACGTAGGCGGGATTGCGCTCCAGCACCATGGCGCTGCCGGGCCGCCACTGGTCCTTCAGGAAACGGAACGGGCCGGAGCCGACGGGATCGCCGATGCGCTGGTCGGCCGGCGTCGCCGCCAGCCGCGCCGGCATCATCACCGGCAGCGGCGCATTGGGTTTGCCTAGCACCTCGAGCAGCAGCGGGAACGGCTGCTTCAGCACGAGCTTGAGGGTCTTGGCATCGGCGGCGTCGAGCGATGCGGCGTCGGCCATCAGCATCTTGCCCAGCGGGTCGCGCACCGACCAGCGCTTGAGCGAGGCCACGCAATCCTCTGCGGTGACCGGAGTGCCGTCGTGCCACTTGAGGCCGTCGCGCAGCACGAAGCGTCCAGCTGAGCTTGTCGGGGCTGCTGTCGTAGCTCTCGACCATCTGCGGCTTGATCTCGCCCTGCTCGTTCATGGCGAACAGCATGTCGAAGACGTGCAAGCCGAAGGTCGCGCGTGATGGTCGCCGTGATGACGTGCGGATCGAGGATGGTGACCTCCGACTCGAGCACCACCGTCATCGCCTTTGCTGCCGCGCGCGCCGCGCGGGGCCGCATTAGCGAGGCCGCCGCCAGCCCTGCGCCGCCGGCCAACACCGTCCTACGCCCCAAACCGTTACGCATACCCATACCCCCATGCTGAGCAGGCCGGCAGCGTAGCGACGATCAGGCACAAAGAGAAACGGGCCGGTCCGCCTGTTTTCGACAGGAGGACCGGCCCGCAAATCATCGCCGGAGTCGCGTAACTGGATTACATGTCGCGAGAACGCTTCTGTTCCCACGAGCTCACCTGGGCTTCGGCCTGCTCGCGCGTGATGCCGTAGCGGGTCTGGATCTTGCCCACCAGCTGGTCGCGGCGGCCCTCGATCTCGAGCAGGTCGTCATCCGTGAGCTTGCCCCACTGCTCCTTCACCGCGCCCTTGGTCTGGCTCCAGCTGCCCTTGATCTTCTCCCACATCTTGTTGGCTTCGGCCTGTCGTCGTCTGGGTCGTGGCCTGGGCGTGCACGATCGCTCGGCACGGTGCCGAGGGCGACAGCCGCACATGCGGCAAGCATGGCAATTGAACGCATGGAGAGCTCCTGTTTGTAAAAGCCGGCGCGAAATGCGCGTGCCGGCTTAACGGAGCTTGCGGGAGACGAGGTTGCCCGGCGCCGGCTCAACGCGGCAAGATCGAGGTGCTCAGGACCACAGCGACTTCAGGAACAGGCGCGAGCGGAACGACGATCAGGATCGCCGCATAGAGGTCCAGCAGCTCGCCATCGAGCGGGCCCTTCGCGCTCGCGTCGTGGCATGTCGCTATGGGCGGGCTTGGGACACGGATCGTTCGCATGGCGTTACCCCATCAAGGCTGCAGTTATGCCTTAAGAACGCCACGAAGCTGCCCCGGGTTGCACGGCCGCGCGAAGAATCAGGAAGGCGCCGCCATCCGCCCGGCATGGTCGAGCGCCTGCTGCAAATCGACCGTGGAATAGGGCTTGAGATGAACTGGAGGCCTTCGCCCTGCATGCCCGACCGGCCATAGCCGCTGGCAATGACGACCGGCAGCTTGGGAACTGCCGGCGGACCTCGCGCCGCCAGCTCCTCGCCGCTCATGCCGGGCAGGCCAAGGTCGGTCACAAGCAGGTCGAACGAGCCGCCCTGCGCCAGCAGCTCGAGCGCCTGCTCGCCGCTGCCGACGCCGGCCACGAAGCAGCCGAGCTGCTCCAGCATGTCGGTCGTCGACATGCGCAGGACGACCTCGTCCTCGACCAGAAGGACGCGCCGCGGCCGGCGCTGATGCCGCCCGCGCTGTTCCGGCACGTTCCGGCGGCTTGGCGCGGCGCCGCGGGCGGCGGCGGCCGGCGCGCCGCCAGCACGCTGCGCAGCCTCGCCATCAGCTCCTCGCCGCGATAGGGCTTGGCGATCATCGGATAGTCCGGCCGGTCCTCCACCGGAATGAGATCGCGTGCATAGCCCGACGTCAGCAGCACGGCGATGTCGGGCCGACGCCGCTGCGCCAGCGCCGCCAGTTCAATGGCCGAAATCGACCCCGGCATCACGACATCGGTGAACAGGAGATCGAAGCCCAGAGTCCCTCTCAGGATGGCCGCCGCCACGTCGGGATTCTCCGCCGCCGACGACGCGGTAGCCCCAGCCGGTCAGCATATCGACCACGGCACGCCTGACCTCGTCATTGTCTTCGACGACCAGCACGCGTTCGCGGCCGGCCGGCGCATGGCTCACCTCGGCCGGCGTCTCGGCGACCGGGTCCAGGGTGCGCGGCAGATAGAGCTTCACGCTGGTGCCCTGGCCGATCGCGCTGTCGATCCGGATGTGGCCGTTCGACTGGCGGACGAAGCCGTAGACCATGCTGAGGCCGAGCCCGGTGCCCTTGCCGTCGCGCTTGGTGGTGAAGAACGGATCGAAGGCCTGGGCCGCGACCTCCGGCGGCATGCCGGTGCCGGTATCGTTCACGGCGACCAGGACGTAAGGCCCCGGTGTCACGTCGGGATGCAGCGCCGCGTAGCGCCGGTCGAGCGTGGCGTTCGACACTTCGATCGTCACCGTGCCGCCGTCGGGCATGGCGTCGCGCGCGTTGATCGCGAGGTTGAGGATGGCGTTCTCGAGCTGGCCCGGGTCGATCTTGGCGTTCCACGGATCGTCGGCGATCTCGAGCTCCATGGTGATGCGCTCGCCGAGCGAGTTGCCGCAGCAGGTCGGTCAAGATCGGTCGACCAGGCTGCGCGACGTTGGTCGGCTGCGGCGCGAGCGGCTGGCGGCGCGCAAAGGCCAGCAGCTGCTGGGTCAGCGCGCGCGCCCCTGTCGGCCGCCGCTGCCGCGGCGTGTGAGGCGCGCCAGCATCGCCGGATCGGCCTTCACCGCGCTCTTCATCGAGGTCGAGGTTCGCCTGGATGACCTGAAGGATGTTGTTGAAGTCGTGCGCCATGCCGCCGGTGAGCTGGCCGGTCGCCTCCATCTTCTGGCCCTGCCGCAACGCCATCTCGTCGCGCAGCTTCTCGGTGATGTCGACGCAGCGAACGACCGCACCGCCACCCGTCATCTCGCCGCGCGAGACCTCGTAGTCGCGACCGTCATACGAGCGCGCGCACCGTCAGCGAGCCGGCCGGAGCGCCTCGACGCCGAGCTTCAGCGGCTCGAGCAGCGCGCGCATCGCCGGCAGGCGCTCGGAGAGCAGCTGATCGCGCGTCAGCGCCGGCGTGCTTGGCGGGATCCCAGCCCGAGAGAGCGGACGAACGGCTCGTTCCAGGCGACGACCTTGCCGCTCGGCGTCGATCACGAAGATCGGGTCCTGAAGGCTTTCAAGCGTCGCCTGCAGCAGCCGCGACGCGATCGCCCAGTTCGCGCTGCGCGTCCTCCAGGCGGCCGGCGCCGCGGACGACGATGTACATGCCGACGACGAGGCACAGGAAGGCGCCGGTCATGACCAGCAAGCCGGCGATGTCGGACTGATCCTGCTCGGAGCGCAGCATGGTCAGCCGGCGCGCCAGCAGCAGCCGCTGCCCCTCGATGAAGGAGTTGGCGATCTGGCGGATGCTGGTCGGCTGGTCGCGCGGCCGGCTCCGGTGCGCTCCAGCGCCAGCGCGGCGTCGCGGCCGTAGAGCTGATAGGTCGTGATGGTGCCGTTGAGCTGCGTCCAGCTTCTCGTTGGCGGCGGCGCGGAATTCCCTGACCTGCTGCATCGTGTCGGGATCGCTGGCGGCCGCCGCCTCGAGCTGCCGCAGTTCGGTCTCGATGCGCAGGCGCGCGCGCTCGTAGGGCTCGCAGATCGGCGAGCTCGCCGCTCAGCAGGTAGGCGCGCTGGCCGATCTCGGTGTCCTGCAGGGCGATGACGGCCTGGCGCATCAAGCGCCAGCGTCTCGTAGCTGCCGACCACCAGGCGCTGCTGGCGGGCGGCCGAGTTCGAATGGGCGATGGCCAGCATGCGCGCCGGCGCCGATCAGCACGGCGATCGTCAGGCCGACGATGACGCCGGTCGAGCGCGCGGTGACGCGCACGCTACGCATCGCGCCTCCAGCTCCTCGGGCATCGGGAAGGTCACGCCGACCCTCGTGCCACCGCCCTCGCGCGACGATACCTCGGCCTCGCCGCCGAGCTGCATCGCCAGTCCGCGGATCAGCGTCAGGCCAAAGCCGCCTGCGCACGTCGGGCCTGATCCGTGCCGCCGGGCCCGGCGCCGTTGTCCTCGATGACCAGCTCGACCATGCCGCCCTTGTCGCCCGCTTCGATGCGGATCTCCGGCGTGGCTGACGCCGTCGAAGCTGCGGTCGAGCGCGCTGCTCACCGCCTCGGTCACGATCAAGCCGATCGGAATGGCGATGTCGGGGCCGACCGCCATGCGATCGGCGCCCGGATGTGATAGCGCGGCTGCGGCAGGTCGGGTGAGCGCCGCCCCACCGAGATCTGCCGCACCAGGTCACTGATGAACTGCTGGAAGTCGACGAGCGCCCAGCTCGACCGCTCGTAGAGGTGGCGGTGCAGGATCGACAGGGTGAGCACGCGGTTCTGGGCGTCGCCGAAGAAGCGACGGATGCGCGGCGAGCGGATCTCGCCGGCCTGCAGGTTGAGCAGGCTCGAGATCATCTGCAGGTTGTTTTTCACGCCGGTGATGGATTTCGCGCAGCATGTGGTCGCGCTGCTCGAGGCCGGCCCTGCAGCTCCGCCTCGCGGCTGGCGATCGCCTCGGCCATCGCCTTGACGCCCTCGCCCACCGACGCGAGCTCCGGCCCCCAGGCGCTGCTGGCGGGCGAGCTTCGATGTCCTCGCCGCGGGCGACCCGGTCGGCGAAGTTCTGGATGTAGCGCAGCGGACGCACGCACCAGCGGTCGGCGCCCAGCCAGACCGCCAGCAGCGCGCCGGCGAGCGCCAGCACGACCAGCGCGAATCCGCCCCAGTCGTCGAGCAGCGCCGGCCAGCCGTCGCTGACGGCGCGGCCACGGTCACGACGAAGATGGCGTTGCTGGCCAGCGGCAGGAGGTGGAATTCGTGGAGCGCGCCGTCCTGGCCGTAGTCGCGGAACGCCGTCTGGCCGCCGACGATGGCCGCGGCAAGCCGGGCGGCGACCGGCAGCGCGCGGGTCGCCTGCGGGTCGCCGCCGATCGAGCCGCCATCGCGATCGACCAGCGCCACCGCGACGTGCTCGGCGCTGCGTCACGGCCGATCACGAGCTCGGCGACAGTCGTGAGCGAAATACCGATGGCGCACATGCCGCGGAACGCGCCGTCCTGCAGGATCGGCAGCGCCGCCGGTATCACCGTGCGCGGCGCCACCCGGCTCGCGACCTGCGCGCCGAGCGCGAACTCACTGGTGTCGCGCACCAGGCGGAAGATCTCGCGGTCGGCAAAAGCTGACGCCGACCGCGGTACGGCAGCGCTGGAGCAGCGCGCCACGCCCTGCGGCGTCGGTGACGCAGCAGCCGACGAATACTCGCTTGGGAACTTCTCCAGGACGCTCGCTGAGATAGGCCTCGCAGCGGTCGATGTCGGCCGGCGTGGCATCCGGGTCGGCGCTGCGCCGCACCGCGTCTCTCGGCGCAGACGGCCATCAAGCAGGCGGCGCGAGCCCTCGATCAGTTCGCGATGACGGGCAGCCGCCGAGCTCGGCCGCCGCCGCCACGGCCTCGGCTCTTGCGGCTATCGGCGCTTGCGCTGCTCCTCGACGGCGTGCCAGCGCCGCAGGGCGAGCACGGGAAGCAGCGCGATGGTCGACCGCCGCCGACCAGCTTCGTGCGCAGCGACCACCGGGCCAGCATCAGGCCGCCCCGGGCTCAGATCGAGACGGTATCGAGCGCCTGGGCGATCGCCGCACGAAGAAGATCGGGATCGAACGGCTTGGAGATGACGAAGGCCGGCTCGACCTGCTTGCCCGTCAGCAGCCGCTCGGGATAGCCGGTGACGAAGATCACCGGAACCGTCATCGACCGCATGATCTGGTTGACCGCCGCGATGCCGCTGTCGCTGCCGCGCGAGCTGGATGTCGGCCAGCACGAGGTGCGGCGAATGCTGCTTGGCGAGCTCGACCGCGGCCTTCTCGGTCGCCGCGATGCCCACGACCTGATGGCCGGCGTTGCGCACGATGTCGGCGCACGTCGAGCGCGATCACCGCCTCGTCCTCGATCACCAGCACGCGCACCGCCGCCACGCGCTGCAGCTCGCGGCGCGCTGCCTCGAGGCTGCGCTCGGCGGTCTCGGCGTCGATGCCGAGAATGCGCGCGGCATCGGCCACGGTGAAGCCCTCGAGCACGGTCAGCAGCAGCACCTGGCGCTGCAGCGGCGCCATGTCGGTGAGCGATTCCTTCAGCCGGCCGCTCACGCTGTCCTCGCCGGCGCCCTCCTCGAGGTCGCCGAACGGCTGGCGCAGGCGATGGAACAGGGCGAAGACGCCGAGCTTGGTGTCCTCGGCCTTGGCGATCAGGTCGGGCTGGCTGCATGACGACTTCGGCGCACAGCCGCACCCACTCGTCGCCGCGCTTTCTGCGAGCCGGTAACGGCGCTGGCATAGCGACGCAGAAACGGCAGCGTCCTGGTGATCGCCTCGGACATCTTGTTGGTGGCTGGTCCATCTGCCACGGCGCTCTCCCTCATCACTCGCGTGCTCCCGTCACGTCGACCGACGGCCGGCCCGCTCGATACCGCCGGGTCGGCCGCCGCAATGTACAGCATAGCCATCGTCCTGCGGGACAACCGTGCAAGCTGCCTGCAATGGCCGATGTCATCGTCGAAACTCAGGGCGACTAGCGCTCCGGCGCCGTCACCGCGCCGATCGTCGCACCGGCCGCGCCGCCGACGACCGCGCCGGCGATCGGCGCGCCCACGGTCGAGCCGACCACGGCGCCCGGCGCCGGCACCGATCGCGCCGCCCGTCAGGGCGCGGTCGACCGGCCGTTCGCCGCAGGCAGCGGTCAGCAATGCCAGGCCGGCAACGACGCGACCGTAACTTTCAGCGATTGATTGATCATTCTTATCTCCAGTGCTTTCGTATTCGAGGCCGGCACTGTCTCAGTGCAGCCAGCCCAGCGCCCACATCAGCAGGAGTACCGGGATCGGCACTCCCAGGAGCCACAGCACCGCCGCGCGTCCCATCGATCGTCCTCCGTGAGAAACCTCGTGCTGACAACGCAGGATGCCGTGGCTGGTTCCCTGTGGACCACCTACATACGGTTCATCCAGGTAGTTGACCTGCCGCTCCGCCTCGTCCTTGGCGATGCCATAGCGTTCCTGGATGCGGCCGACGAGCTGGTCCTGCTTGCCGCCGATGACGGTCGAGATCGTCCTCGGTCAGCTTGCCCCACTGCTCCTTGACCTTGCCGGTGAGCTGCTTCCAGTTGCCTTCGATGCGATCCCAGTTCATGACGCGCTCCTCGTCGATGGTGCGCTTGCGCGCAGTGACCGAGCAACGCGCGGCTTCGCTGCCAGCGGTTGCCGGCCGAGATTTCCCTTTGCGCCGGCCGCATCGATTGCCCACATAGGACTGTGCGAACGATCGCAGTCGAGGCATTCACTGCGTCTCGGGAGCCTTCCGCTCGATGATTAAGGACGACATCGTGGCGTTGCTTCCGGACTCTGCGCGCCTTTTCGCGCTTCCTGTGCCGCGAGCGCGAAGCTGCCGACGATCTCGTGCAGAACACCATCCTCGCCGCACTCGACAAGCAGGACCAGTTCGCGCCCGGCACCAATCTCAAGGGCTGGCTGTTCACGATCATGCGCAACCGCTTCTACTCCGATCTGCGCACGCAGCGCCGCCGGCCGACGTCGATCGACGACGAGGCGGCAGCACCGCTGGCCGCCGTCGACAATCCGGAGGCCACGCTCGCCTTGAAGGAACTGTCGTCGGCGCTGTTGGCAGCTCAGCCCGCAATCGCGCGAGGCGCTCGTCCTGGTCGGCGCCGGCGGCTTCTCCTACGAGGAGGCCGCCGCGCTGTGCGGCTGTTCGGTCGGCACGCTGAAGGCCCGGGTGTCGCGGGCGCGCAAGCAACTGTGCCGACAGGCTGAGCTAGAAAAGCATCGGTATCTCAATATGTTAGCAGAGTATCGCACGAAGCGATGTAACCTTTCGCGCGGCTCGGCATTAGTCCGGCACAACGCATTTCCTGTCGGGAGACATTCATGGCCATCGAGACGAGCAGACGACGTTCACGATTTCCACGAGCAGCTGAAGGCGATCCTTCCGCGGCTGCGGATCTATGCGCTGTCGCTGACGCGCGATCGCGACGCGGCGGATGACCTCGTTCACGACACGGTGATCAAGGCGCTTGACCGGCCGCCACAGCTTCCAGCCGGGCACCAACCTGGCGGCCTGGCTGTTCCGCATCCAGCGCAACGAGTTCATTTCCGGCCTGCGCCGTCAGCGGCCGAGCGTTCCGGTCGATACGGCGATCGCCGAGATCGCTGTCACATCCGGCCGCATCAGGACAGCGGCCTGATCATGCGCGAGTTCGTGACGGCGTTCGCCAAGCTGGTGCCGACGCAGCGCGAGGCGCTGCTGCTGGCCGTCCTCGAGGGCCTGCCGTACGAGGTCATCGCCGCGCACACCGGCGTCTCGGTGGGCACGGTGAAGAGTCGCATCTCGCGCGCCCGCGATACGCTGGAGCGCCTGCTGCTGGAAGGCGACGTCAAGCCGCGTCGTCCGGCGACCGGCGCGGACGCAGCTGCCGAGCGACGACCATCTCGAGACGCGGACGATGAGCCGGCGGCCGAGACGTTAGCACCGCTTTCAAGCGTGTGCGTGAAGGTGTGGTATAGATCATGGATAGTCTCGCGGGGAGAGATCAATGGCTCAGGCGGGATCCCGCGGAATGGCCTTCATTCCCGGGACAGTACGTCATGGCCGATGACGACAAGCCGCGCGCTGACCGGGCCGGCCGAGACGGCCCGGCAGCGGGCGAAAGGCGTCGACCGAGCGTCCATTCGACATGTGGCTGCAGAAGCAGCTGCATGCGATGTACGACGAGATCGCCAGCGAGCCGCTGCCCGAGCGATCTGCTCAACCTGATCGACCGCGACGCCGCCAAGGCCGGCGACGAAAGAAGCCGAGCCGAGCGCGCACCGGCAAGAAGATAGCTGCGAGGAACTTCCGCGGCGGCCGGCCGTTGTCTGGGCTCACCAGACGGAGGCAGCTCATCATGCTAGCCAGCGAAGACAAGAAGAAGGCGCTGACCAGCCCCAGCAGCGTGTTCAAGCATCCTGCGCGACGTTGTCGTCTGCGGCGATCTCAGCAAGGCCGAGAAGACCGCCATCCTCAAGCAGTGGGAACTCGATGCCCGCCTGCTCCAGGTCGCCACCGAGGAAGGCATGAGCGAGGGCGAGCACAGCCTGTTCGCCGACGTCAAGAAGGCGCAGAAGAAGCTCGACGTCGGCATGTCCTCGAGAGGAGACGGCGCGCCGACCAAGGTCGGACCCTGAGCAAACAAATCGAGACAGAAAATGGCGGCGGCCTGATCGGCCGCCGCCATCCCTCATTCGCCACCCGCCGGTCAGCCCGGCCGGCGTGCAGCGAACTCGTCCTGAACGCAGCGATCGTACTGCGCCGTGCCGCGGGGATGCCGTAGCTGCGCGCAAGCTGACCTGGAATCGGCGATGATCCGCGCCTCGCCGTAGCTCAGCGGCCACGCGCCCGACCCGGCGCTGGTCGGCAATGCGCGCCTGGCAGCTGCATAGTCGGCCGTCGACGCCGTGAAGCCGTAAGCGCGGTGCACGTGCGATCGTGGCGGTGCGGACGACCACGGTCTTGTGCTCGACGGCGCAGCGCCGGCGACGAGTGCCACGGCCGAGTACCATGACCTGCTTCATCATTTTCAGACCTCCGTTGGCGGCGTCGCGCCGCCTGACCGACGTAACGGTCCCTGTCTGTTTCCGGTTCCGCTGCGTTCGCTATACAGACCGCACCACTCGAGGGGAGAAACCGGACATGAAGCTTTTCGATCTTTCCGGCCGCGTCGCGGTCGATCACCGGCGGCAATGGCGGCATCGGCCTCGGCATGGCGCTGGGCATGGCGCAGGCCGGCGCCACGATCGTGGTGGCGGGCCGCGACGCCGCCAAGAACGCGGCTGCCGTGCAAGGAGATCCAGGGCGCCGGCGCCAAGGCGAGCGCCATCCCGGTCGACGTGCTCAAGGAGGAGTCCTGCCGCGCGCTGATCGACCGACACGATGAAGGCGCACGGCCGGCTCGACATCCTGGTCAACAATGCCGGCATGAGCATCCGCAAGCAGCCCGAGCAGTACACGCTCGCGGAATGGCACACGGTGATCGACAGCAACCTGACCAGCGCCTTCCTGTGCAGCCATGCCGCCTATCCCGAGATGAAGAAGGCGCGGCGCCGGCAAGATCATCAACATCGGCTCGATGATGTCGATCTTCGGCGCGCCCTTCGCCGACCGCCTACGCCGCGAGCAAGGGCGGCATGGTGCAGATGACCAAGTCGATGGCCACCGCCTGGGCCAAGGACAACATCCAGGTGAACGCCATCCTGCCGGGCTGGATCGACACCGCGCTGACCCGCCGCGCGCGCGAGCAGATCGCCGGGCCTGCACGAGTCGGTGCTGAAGCGCACGCCGGCCGGCCGCTGGGGCATGCCCGACGACTTCGCCGGCATCGCCGTGTTCCTGGCCGCGCCGGCGTCGGACTTCGTGACCGGTGCCGCCATCACCGTCGACGGCGGCTACTCGGTGCAGGTTAGGGCGCCCGGCAGGACGCTGCTAGGGCGACTTCACCGCGCAGTTGGCGCGATCGACGAAGAGGTCGGTCTTGGGGCCGTAGATCGGTCATGCCGACGCGCAGGCCGGCGACCGACCGCCGGCACCAGCACGTGCGTCTGCTCGACCAGCTTGCCGGCGTTGGTGAAGCGGCAGTTGAGCAGCGGCACGACGGTGCTGGCGCTGTTGTTGTCGAGGTAGAGCACGACCTGCCAGCGCTTGCCGGGCACGGCGCTGCAGCGTGGCATCGCCGATATTGACGATCGGCACCGTCGGCCCGGCCGTGATCGGCACGGCAGCCAGCGGCACGACGCTCGGCCGCTGCACGACGATGCCCTGGACATAGACCGCCTGGCCCAGCGGATCGAAGGCAAGGTCGTCCGGCGTCGGCGGCCCGCTCTGCTGGCCGACATTGAGCGGCGTCCAGATCTGGCCGGTCTTGGGATCGCGGAATTCCGGGACGCCCGGCGTCGCCGGCGTGTCGACGCTGCTGCGCGGCACCTGCGCGCGGCGCCGCCGACGCCATCGTCAATCCGACGAGGCAGGCCAAGATCCCGATCGTTCTGTCCCGAAGTCTGCGCATGGCCGTCCTCCCTCCGGCTGCGATCTAAGCACCAGCTGCCGGATTGCGGGAAGAAGTTTGGATTGCGCCGGAGCTCGGCGCTGCGCGCTTCGACCGGCAGGGTCCTGAGCTGCATGAAATAGGACAGCTGGCGCTGGGCGCTCGCCTCGTCGAGGTCCTTGCGGCTGACCTGCAGGCAGTTCTCGAAGTCGCCGTTCATGGCGTAGGCGAAGGCCAGGTTCTGGCGCACGCGGCCGTCGGCGCCGCGGCTGTTGGCCAGCGGCAGGAGCTGGGCGATCGCTTCCTGCGGCTGCCCGGAAATCGCCAAGCGACAGGCCGTAATTGTTGCGCAGCGGCCACGATAAGTCGGGCGCCACCTCGATGCCCTGGCGGTACCTCGCCTGGGCCTCGGCGTGACGGCCCATCATGTCGAGCACGACGCCGTAGGCGTTGAGCGTGCGGTAGTCGCGCCCGTCGGCCAGCAACGCCGCCTCGAGCTGGCGCTCGGCGAGCTCCGGCTGTCCCATCGAGATCAGCGCCAAGGCAAGGCCGCGCCGCGCCGCCTGGTTGCCCTCCCGCTTGTCGAGCACGTCGCGGAACACGGCGGCGGCCTCGTCGGGCGGCGCCGATCGTCAGGTAGGCCTGGCCAGGCCGAGCTTGGCTTCGACGCCGTTGGGATTGGCCTGCAGGGCCCGGCCGTAGAGCGGGATCGCCGAGTCGAAGTCGCCGGCCTTGCGCGCCTCGTCGGCCTGCTTGACCGACGATCTGTAGGCTGTCGCCCTTGCCGGCGCCTCCGATGTCGGAACCGCAGGCGGCCACGACGAAGCGCCAGGCTCGCACTCAAGATCGGCGCCAGCTTCATTCCAACCCCAAATAGGTGTCCCGCTCTGGCGGGATCTGTCGCGGTTGGAGGATATCAAAGTCTTGGGGTCGATCGCAACCAAAGCCCCAATAGTGGGGACAACTGTTTGAAATTGCCCGAAAGGTGAACCCCCAGGGAGTAGCGCACGGCCGCTCCCCGCCGCTGTGACGCAAGACCTGGGGCCCGCGTAACGGGCGCCCAGGCTGGCTTGCCGCCGCCTGGCGAATGCGACTGCGGCGCCGGCTGGTCTAGTTCGGCAACAAGCGCGGCTTGGTCAGCGTCGTCGTGATCGCCGTGAAGACATCCGGCAGCCTCGTCACAGGATTGGCCGAGCCCGCGATGTTGCAGGTGGTGGCCGTCGTATAGAACTTGCTCGAGTCCGGAGGCGATTGGCCTGCATGGTCGTGCAGGCGGTGTATAGCGGCGTGTAGCCGCTGTCCGTGCTGGTAGCTGCCGAGCCGCTGGTCGCCGTCGAAGCGCCATAGGCCACCGAGTAGACCTTGGTGCCCGGCCGTCGTCGCGGCCTGCGCGGCTACGACGGCCTGCTTGCACTGGTTGGCGGCCTTGGCAGAAAAACCAGTGGCGAACTTATCGGAGCCTGGCATTGAAGGCGCGGCGTCGCTCAGGAAGATGATGACGTTCTGCGTGCCCGGTCACGACCGCAGGCAGCGCCGCCTGCGCCTTGGCCGATGACCTCGGCGGCGTAGCTGCCCTGCCCGCCGGGGTTCGACACGCACGGCGCCAGCGAGCCCGGACGTCTTGTAGTCGCCGATGGCATTGATCATCGGCGAGGTCTGCACCAGCGCGCCGCTGCCGTTGTTGTAGGTGCCATCGAGCGCGGTGTGGATCTGGTACTTGATGTTGGTGGTCAGGTACTTCACCGAGCTCGGCTGCGTCCCGCAGGGACGTGCCCGTCGGGCTGTACTGTATGCCCATGCCCGGGAAGATCATCAGCCCGACCTTGTCAAGCTGACGTCGGCATCACCTTCAGCACGCTCTGGATCGAATAGAGCGCGCACTGGAAGCGCGTCGGGGTCCTCTTGGGGACGTCGCCGCGTCGTTGAAGCCAGGCACGTTCGTGCAGTTGCTGTCGGCCTCGCCCATCGAACCCGTGGCGTCGAGCACGAACATCACGTTCAGCGAACTCGCCGTTCCGCCGGCTTTGCCGCGGTTGCCGACGAGGGTGAGCGTGATTGAGGAGACGGCCCACGGCGTTGAGAAAGATACGTCGAGACCGTGGCCGTCAGGGTCACCGAGACCGCGTTCGGGCTCGTCCCGTCGCAGCTCGGCAAACTCGATGTCGACGTCACGCAACTGAGCGTCGGCGTGCCGCCCGTGACCGTAAGATTCGGCGGCGGGTTTGCCGGCGGTCCAGCTTGGTGATCGCGCTCGTCACGGTGGTGGCAGCTCGCATGTCGGCGATGACAGCGCGTTCGCGCCGACCATCGCCACCGCCTGGGCCTGGGCATTCAGCGCGCGTTTCGCGGCCATCACGCGCCCGGCATCTATCGCCAGGCCGGCGGCGCCAGCAGCGCCGGAACCCCAACCGCGACAGGCGCCACGGTCGAACCAGTTCGATCACGGCAAAATCGCGGATTGGCCGAAGCTACGGAACGTCTGACTGGAGCGTGCCATGGTTCATCCTCCTACTGGATCATCTGCGCCGTCTGCCCGGACAACGTGCACCCGCCCGGCTTGTAGTTGATGCCCATGACCGTCAGGTCGCATGGGTACGTCACTCACGACGGCCGTCTGCCCCGCCACACAGCGCCGCGGAGCAGGCGACGTTGGTGTTGCAGGCGACGCCATTGATCGTGACGGTCGTCGTGATTTGGCGCCGGGGTCAGCGCGGGCGCGGCATTGGCAATCGCTGTCGTCGTCGCCGTGTAAGCCGTCGTGGTGCCGCGACTGAAGTGACAGCGTCTGTCGCGCCCTGGGCGGCCGCAACGGTCAGCATCAGGGAATGGCTCATGGCGACGCCGAACTTGAGAGGCCGCCCAATCCGGATCGCCAGGGAGACCGGCGCGACGATCGCGAACTCGATGGCCGAGACGCCGCGCACATCGCGCGACTACCCGCACAAGTCGGCGCTGCGCCGGGTGCGCACGCCGTCGCGCGTGCGCACCGCCGCCGAGCGGCATCGCCGCCCATCAATGACTGCCACCCGGTAGGTGCAGCGCCAACGCTGCGCGAGATCGTTCGCAGCATTCTCGTTCCTATGAATGCGTGCCCTTGAGGGGCACAAATACAGCTAAACCAAACTCGCAAGAATATGCTGCAAGTTCTAGGAATTTATAGAGTTTATGTCAAGGGAATGACCGACATGATCGCCGGCGCCAGGAGCACGGTGATGAGCGTCGGCAGGATGAAGACCATGAGGGGCACGGTCATCAGGGCGGGCATGCGGGCGCCCTTCTCCTCGGCCTTGGAGGCCCGGGTCTGGCGGAACTCCTGGCTCAGGATGCGCAGCGAGCTGGCCAGCGGCGTGCCGTATTTTTCAGTCTGACGGAGAGCATTCACCAGGGCGGCCGACGGCGGGCGAGTCCGGAGCGGTCGGCCATGTTCTCCAGCGCCTGCTGGCGATCCGGCAGATAGGTGAGCTCGATCGGCGGTCATCTCGAACTCGGTGGCGAGTTCGGGCATCGAGCTCTGCATTTCCTTGGCCACCCGGCGGAAGGCGGCAGTCGATGCTGAGGCCGGCCTCGACGCAAATCGTCAGCAGGTCGAGCCCCTCCGGCAGCACGCGGTTCAGGATCTCGCGCGCGCTTGGCGGCGACGTTCTTGATGTAGAGCTCGGGCATCATGAAGCCCGACCAGCACGCGCGCCGATGCAGGTCGGCAGGATCAGGTCTTCCGGCACGTCGAGCGAGGCTCGAGGTCGAGGTCAGCAGGATCATCAGGAAGCCCAGCGCCAGCGGCAAGGCGAGCTTGATGAAGACGTAGACGACGGCGGCGTCGCGCGACAGGAAGCCGGCCTGGCGCAGCTTGCGCGTCGTCTGGTCGGCCGCCGCGCCGCGCAGCAGGTTCAGGCGGTCGGCGAGCGTGCGCATGCAAGCCGAGCGACGTCGCCTTGGGCGAGGCTTGGCCGACCGCACTGCTCGCTGCGGGTCTTCATGCGACGCGTGCGCAGCGCCTTGCAGGCGCGCCTCGATCGGCGGCTGCCAGGTGAGCGCCAGTCCACAGCGCCCAGAACGCCACGAAGCGTGGCGGCGGCCACCACGACCATGAAGCTCTTCTCGGCGGCGGCAAGGTCCATGGTTGCCTCACACCTTGATGGTCGCGATCTTGTTCATGATGAAGATGCCGACGCCCATGCTGCAGGCCGCGGCGGCGCGCCACCATCTGGCCGGCTCGGGTCGTGAACAGCGGCGCCGATGTAGCTCGGCGAAACCAGGAACAGGCCGCCGCCGACCAGGAACGGCAGGCCGGCCATGATCAGCATCGTCGTGCGCGCCTCCGAGGTGAAGGCGCGGATCTTGAGCGCGAGCTGCTGGCGGGCGCGCAGCAGGGCGCTGAGGTTGGCCAGGGTCTCGGCGAGGTTGCCGCCGGTGTCGCGCTGGATCGACATGGCGACGATCAGGAAGTTGAACTCGTCGGTCTGCACCGTCTTGGCGACGCGCCACAGCGCCGCCTCGATCGGCGCGCCGAGCTGCACCTCCTGCTGGGCGCGGCGGAAGATGCTGCCGACCGGCTCCTTGATGTCGCGCGCCACGTTGGCCGATCGCCTCCTGCACCGGCAGGCCGGCGCGCAGGGCGCGCACGATCAGGTCGACCGCCTCGGGAAACAGCAGATTGAACTTCTGGCCGCGCCTGCTGCGCCTTCCAGCCGATCCACACGTTGGGCAGGCCGATGCCGACCACCAGCGAGCCGCCCAGCGCGACGCCCGGCGCCATGTCGAGCACCATGATAGAGCAGGAACGCCATCGCCGACGGCGAGCGCAGAGCGAGACGAAGGCGTAGTCGCCCAGCGTGAGGTTCATGCCCGAGGCCAGGAGCTTCTGGCGGATCGTGCTGGCGTTGGGGAACCAGCGCCACAGGAGCTTGTCGAGGGTCGGCAGCCGTCCCGACTTCTCGACGCGCCGCAGCGTCGCCATCTGCAGGTCCGCGCGACCCGGTCCGCGTCGCGCGTGCTCGATGTCCTCCAGCCGGTCGCGCAGGCGTCGCTCGGCGAAGAAGCCGCCGAACACCACGCAGAGGGCGATGAACGTCAGCGTCAGCGCCGACGGCGATCAGGATCGCCACCAGGCCGATATCGAGGCCGTGACCGCCGGCGTCGCCCATCAGCCCATCGCCTCCATCAGCACCTTGTCGAGGCCGTAGTAGGCCGCGCGCGGCAGGAAGTGCGGCCGCAGCCCGGAGCTCTTGAAGGCGCCGGCTCAGCTTGCCGTCGGCCGTCTCGCCCTTGAATTCGTAGGTGAAGAGGTCCTGGGTGATGATGACGTCGCCTTCCATGCCGGTGACCTCGGTGATGTGGGTCACGCGGCGGATGCCGTCGCGCATGCGGCTGATCTGCACGATCAGCTGCAGCGATCCGGCGATCTGCGTGCGGATCGCCTTGGGCGGCAGGCTGGCGCACGCCCATGGTCACCATGTTCTCGAGCCGGGTCAGCGCCTCGCGCGGGCGGTTGGCGTGCAGCGTGCCCATCGAGCCGTCGTGGCCGGTGTTCATGGCCTGCAGCAGGTCGATCGCCTCGGCGCCGCGCACCTCGCCGAGGATGATGCGGTCGGGCCGCATGCGCAGCGCGTTCTTCACCAGGTCGCGCATGCTGACCTCGCCGTTGCCCTCGAGGTTGGGCGGCCGCGTCTCCAGGCGCACGACGTGCGGCTGCTGCATGCGCAGCTCGGCGGCGTCCTCGATGGTGACGACGCGCTCGCCGTTGTCGATCATGCCCGACAGCGCGTTCAGCATGCGTCGTCTTGCCCGAGCCGGTGCCGCCCGACACGATCGAGGTTCAGCCGGCAGCGCGCGGCGATGCGCAGCACCGTCGCCATGGCGGGCGAGATGTTGCCCTGCTGGGCCATCTGGTCGAAGCCGATCTGGCGCTTGCCGAACTTTCGGATCGACACCGAGGCGCCGTCGATGGCGAGCGGCGGGATGATGATGTTGACGCGGCTGCCGTCGAGCAGGCGGGCGTCGCAGATCGGGCTCGATCTCGTCGACCGCGCCGGCCGATGCGGCTGACGATGCGGTTGCAGATGTTGAGGCAGGTGGGCGTTGTCCTCGAACGTCACCGTCGTGAGGTCGAGCTTGCCGCTGGCGCTCGACGTAGATCTGCTTGGGCCCGTTGATCATGATGTCGGTGATGGCCTCGTCCTCGAGCAGCGGCTCGAGCGGACCGAGGCCCATCATGTCGTTGACGATCTGATAGACGAGATCGTCCTGCTCCGGCCGGTTGAGCTGCAGGCGGTGCTCGACCAGCAACTCGGCGACGAGGCCCTCGAGCTGGCGCACCAGTTCCTTGCGCGGCAGGCTGACCGCGGCGGCGAGATCGATGCGGCGCATCACCAGCGGCTGCACGGCGCGGCGCGCCTGGTCGACCTTGCTGCGCGACAGCCGGCTTGCCGACTTGTCGGTGATCTCCGGCTTGGGCGGACAGTCGACCGCACGCGTGGCCGGCGGCGTGGCACAGGCACCGCCGGCGCGGTCTGCGGCGGGCGCTCGCGTCAGATCGGGCGGCGGCAGGCGCCGATCAGCCGCCGCGGCGGCGGCAGCGGCCTCCTCGGCGACGCTCTCGGACGCCGCGGCGCGCTGAAGCTGGTCGCCGGCAGGACCGGCCGCAGCACGTCGGCGACATAGCCGCGCAGCTCGAGCGGCGCCAGCAGCACGCCGCTGCTGCGGAAATGGACCTGGGCCAGCAGGCCGCGCCTGACGGGTGATTTCGCCGGCCGGCGCGCCGGCCTTGCACCAGTCGCGCAGGCGCGGCGTCGACGGCCTCGCGCAACGCGGCGGCGGCGGCCGCGACACGGGCTTCGCGCTGCGATCGGCGCGGTCGGCCGCATCCGGCCGCGCTTCGGCGGGCCTGCGCCGGCCGATGCGGTCGAGCGGACCGCGCCGGCGAGCTCGGCGCTTCTCCTCGGGCTTCTTGCTGCGCCAGACCGAACATCGCGCTATTTCTTCTTCATGCCTTGGCCGAGCCGGCCGAGCAGGCTGGCCGCCTTCTCGACGTTGCCGCCGCCGTCGCGCGGCAGAGTCGAGGCGTGGCAACGAGCGGCCGCAGGGCCTTGACGATGCCGCTGTTCGGGCGCGGCCTCCGACAGCGGCTTGCCGAAATTGACCGCGGCCAGGCGCGCGCCGGGATCGGCCGGGATCTGGCAGTCGACCTTGCGCTTCAGCGTGCGCTCGACGTCGGCGACCTTGACCGCCGAGCGCCGCGCATCGACGCGCGCCGCTGGTGGCGATGCCGAAGCTGGGCGCCGGGCGCCAGCGTCGTGCACCAGCTGCTGCAGGCGCATGGCGTCGCGCACGCCGGGCAACGACAGGTCGGTGATCAGCAGGATGTCGGTCGAGGCCTCGATGACCTGGCGCTGGATCACCGGATCGCCGCGCGGCACGTCGGCCACGATCCAGCGGAAGCGGCGATGGACGGACGCGCAGGAAGTCGCCGGCCGCGTGCGGCCGCGCCTGGAAGCCGCCGGTCGGCGGCCTCCTCGGCGCCCATGGCGTAGAGGTACTCGTTCTTCTTCTGCGCGACCTGCTGGATGAACAGCGCGTCGATGCGGTCGGGCTGGTCGAGCGCCTCGCGCAGGGCGTCGATCGCCTCGAGGTCGAGCGCCAGCATGAGCGAGCCGTAGTGCAGGTCGAAGTCGATCAGCAGCACCTCTTCCTTGCAGGCGGGCGCCCAGCATGGCGGCGATCGTGACGGCGGCCGTCGTGGTGCCGACGCCGCCGCGCGCGCCGATCACCGACAGCGTGCGCGGCTTGGCGTCCTTGCGTGCACGCGACGTGCGTGCGCCATCGCGCCGCCGGTGCGGTCGCGCAGCTCGAGGCGCGCGCTCGACGGCGCGGCCCATCGCGCCTTCGGCGAACGGCATCGCCAGGTAGTCGTTGAAGCCGACGGCCAGCAGGTCGCGATAGAGCGCCACGTCGTTGATGCGGCCGACGCCGATCACGATGCAGCCGCCGGGCACCGCCGTCTTGAGCGCCGCGGCGTCGGCGACCGGATCGGCCGCGCCGCCGAGGTCGACGATCAGCAGGTCGAGGTCGCGCGGCCATTCGCTGATCGCCAGCGCCGCATCGATCGTGCCTTCGCGGACGTTGGCCTTGCCCATGCGTCACGCTGAAGAGGTCGGCCGACACGCGCGACAGCGCGACCGAGTCGGAGACGAACGCCATGGCGCTGATCGCGGGCTTTTCCTCGCCGACGGCCGACGGCGGACTGCTGGAGGCTGGCGGCGAGCCGACATGTCGACGGCCTCAGTTGCGACGCGAGCCCGCCGCTGCGAGCCGCCGCCGCCAGCCGCTGCCGGCGCCGTGCCGCCGACGATGCCGCGTGGTGTTGAGCGCCGCGCACCTGCCCTCGCGGTAGCGGGCGATCGCCGCGGCATTGACCGTGGCGTCGGCCGGGCCGGCCGGGCGGCCGACCGCGGCGTCGCGCGGCCGCGCCAGCATCTGGCCCATGTTGTAGGCGTCGGCGCAGCCGAAGCCCGGCATCACCGCCTCGTTGGGAGTTGGCGATGGTGGCCGGGTTGTAGTTCGGGCAGTTGTTGAGCCCGAGCAGGTACTCCGAGCGCACGATGACGACGGCGTTGGGGCCCATCGCCATGGCCGGCTCGACCGACGTGCTGACCCAGCGCGCGCCTGCCTCCGACAGGCTCTGGCTGACGCGCTGGGCGCGCGGCTGCTGCACCGGCCCGCCCGAGCCGTCCGGACACGACGACGAACTCGTCGCGCTGGGCGCGCCGGCCGGCCGCCACCATGCGTGCTGCAGCTCGCTGACCTGCGCGGCGTCGAGGCCGCCGCGCGCCGGGCGCGAAGTTGACGCGCCAGCATGGTGTCGGCGCGCACCGGATCGTAGCGCGTGTCGACGGTGGCCTGCTGGGCGATCGGGTTCGGCGCAGGCCGCGAGCGCCGGCGACGGCCAGAAGCACGACGACGGATCGCATGGCTGCTCCTAGTCCAGTTTGAAGCCGGCGGTCGGGCCGACCGGCGGTGGTCTCGCGGCCGACCGCGATGCGGCGCGGCGGCGTCGGATGGTTGAAGCGCTGCATGACGCAGGCGGTCGGCGTCGGTCGGCGGCACGCGGCCGGTGAGCGGCGTGCTGCAGCTTGCCGCTGGTCGGCTTCGACGAAGTACGGCGTGATGATGATCACCAGCTCGGTCTCCGAGCGCTGGTAGGCGTCCGGACTTGAACAGCGTGCCGAGCACCGGGATGTCGCCGAGCCACGGGAACTTGACGATGTCCTGGATCGAGGCTCGACTGCAGCAGGCCGGCGATGGCGAAGCTTTGGCCGCTGCCGAGCTCGATCGTGGTCGAGGCCTTGCGGGTGCGGATCGCCGGGATGGTGACGACGGCGGTCGACGGTCGAGCGGCACGCTGACCGAGCCGGCGGCCGAGAGCTCGCTGACCTCGGGCGCGACCTTGAGGTTGATGCGGTCGCCGATGATGGTCGGCGTGAAGGCGAGGCTGACGCCGACCTGCTTGTAGCTGCACGGTGATCGGTGCCGACCAGCGCGCCGCCCTGCGGCACGATCAGCGGGATCTCGCCGCCGGCCAGGAAGCTCGCCGTCTCGCCCGACATGGCGATCAGGTTGGGCTCGGCCAGGATGGTGGCCTGGCTCTGCGTGGCGAGGAAGTCGATCAGCGTGTTGAGGCCGTTGTCGGAGGTCTGGAACGCAGCGCGCCGGAGGCGGCGCCGCCGGTCGGCGGAGATCGTCCTGACGGCGAAGCCGCCCAGGATGGCGCCGGTGCCGAACAGCGCGATGCTGTTGATGTTCTGCCAGTTGATGCCGACGCGCTTCAGCGCATCGCGCTTGACCTCGGCGACCTTGACGCGGAGCTGCACCTGGGTCGGCGCGTCGATGCGGATGTTGCTGATGACCTTGTCGGCGTTGCCGCTGACGTGCTGCAGCGCCAGCCGCGCGCGCATCCTCGGCGACCACCGCCGAGCGCACGGTGCCGCTCAGCACGATCGTCTCGCCCTGGTTGTCGAAGGTCACGCCGTTGCCCGGATGGATGCCGTCGAGCGCGCCCTTGATGCGGCTGAGCGGCGAGGTCACCCGCACGATGGTGTTGAGCAGCACGCGGTCCTGGGCGTCGACGGCATAGAGCACGGTGTCGCCCGGCTTCTTGGCGAAGACGTAGACCATGGTGGGCGAGCGCACCTGGACGTCGGCGATGTCGGGCGCGGCGACGAACACCGTGGCGGCCGGGCCGGGCAGCTTGAGCGCCGTGCCCTTGTTGACCTCGAGCGTCGAGCGTCGGCGCCTCGGTCGGCACGACCTGGCTCTGGCCGAACGGCCGGCCCGGCGCGCCGCCGCGTCACCGACCGGCGCGGCGGCTGGCGGCGCCGGCCGCGCGGCGGCTGGATCGGCACCGGCGCCGGCGGCGGGCCGGCGTCGGCGGCGTCGGCGCCTGGGCGAACTGCGGCGGCGGGCGCCGGCTGCGGCGACGGTGCGGACGTCGGACTGGCCGACGCCGACGTCGGGCGTCGAGCGAGGCGCTCACGATCGGCGCGCGCGGCGGAATGGCGGCGACGGTCGGCGGCAGCGACTCGACGGCGGACTGCCGTCGGCCGGCTTCGCGGCCGGCCTGCCATCGGCGACGCCACGGCAGCGAGCCGCGGCGGCGCAGCGGCGGCGAGACTCATCGTGCGCACGACGCTGCTGGCGCGCTCGGACTCGCGACGGTTGAGATCGTCCGAGACGTTGTCGGTCGCGGTCTGCTTGCGACGCCGCCTTCTTGGCCGGCGCCGGCTGGCTTGGGCTTGGTCGGCACCCTGTCGGGGTCGTTCATCTGCACCTGCGCCAGCAGCAGCGAGGGCTGGAAGCGCGAACGGCAGCGACGCGGCGAGCGCCAGCGACGAGCCGGCGCGACGCCAGGCCGATGGCTTGGACGCAGGGCGAATGACGAGGCTCATTGCGGCACGCTCGGGTTGGTACGGGTGAAGGGTGGTCGCTCGGGCGTGCGCTTCGGCTTGGCGGCCTCGGACTCGCCGGCGGCGCCGCGCGGGTCGACGGCAACGCTGCCATCGAGTTCCTGCTTGATGCGCGCGCTGCCGCGCAGCACGAAGACCGACGGCTTGACGGTCTCCGGCGGCTTGACGCGGCGGCGTCGGGTCCTTGATGAGGCGGCTGACCTGGCTGTCGTGGGTGTAGCTGTCGCCGAGCTCGGCGGTGGCATCGTCGCCGCTCGCCGGCATCGCGCTCTTCGTCCGTCGGATCCTGCAGGCTGCGCAGCGCCAGCGACAGGTCGCCCATCTTGACGGCCGAGCGTCACGATCTCGGTCTGCTTGGCGGTGAGCTCCAGCGTCGCGGTCTTGGCGACGTCGGGCTTGTCGCCCGGCGCGAAGTCGAGCTTCTGGTCCATCGCGATGACGCGGGCGTTGCGCAGGATCGTCTCGGTGGCGTGTGTGCTGGCCGCTTGGTCGCCGTTCAGCGCGTGGGTCAGCAGCACGTCGACGCGATCGCCGGCATAGATGAAGCCCGACACCGTCGAGGTCGCCGTGGCCGGCACGCTGACGGCGCGCAGCCCCGGCTTGCAGCACGGCGGCCAGGAAGCCGCGCGAGCCCGGCATGACGATGCTCGGTCTCGACGATCGGCTGGCCGACATGGAACGGGCTGCGCACGACGGCGCCGACGAAGTCGGAGATCGGCCGCTTGCCTTCGACGATGTAGGTCGGCGGCAGCGTGCCCTGCGGCCAGGGCTGCCAGCGCAGGTCGTCGGGCTTGATGAGCTGGCCGGTGCGGATGGCGTTGCGCGCGACCAGCACCTGCACCGCGGGCTTGGCCGGCGCCCTGGCGCGGCCCGCCCATCTGCGCCGCGATCGCCGCGCGCTCGTCCTGCAGCCAGGTGCGGGCGACGAAGGCCGTCGCGCCGGCGACGATGACGGCGAGCAGCAGAAAGACGATGCGCTTGCTATTCATGATGCCCCGCTCGCTCCGGCCTCACGTCAAGCGCCAGCGACGCCGGCGACCCACAGGCCGCCGGCCGCGATCGCCGGGCCATAGGGCAGGCCGCCGCGCAGCCGCACGCGCGGATCGTCGCGTGCCTCGGCCGGCGCGACCGGACCGATCGGTGCGCCGGCGAGCGGCGGCCAGCCCAGCACGCCGCCGGCCAGCGGCGTGACCATGAGGAAATCCGGCATCAGCGCCAGGGCCGGCGAACAGGCTGGCGGCAGCCAGCAGCTTCACGTCGCCGCCGCCCAGCACGCCCGATGGCGAAGGCGATGGCGCCCAGCGCCGAACAGCGCCCGCCGCGCAAGCCAGCGCGAGGCCGATCGCGGCGAAGGACACGGTGCCGCCGGACCAGGCCGCTCAGCGCCCAGACGGCGAAGAGCCGGGACGATCGCCAGCGAGACCGCGTCGGCGATGCGCATGGTGCGCAGGTCCTGCCAGGCCGCCAGCCAGCAGCAGCAGCGCGAAGGCGATCAAGCAGCCGGTCTGAAGAGGCGCAAACAGCGACATCCGACACCCAATCCCGACGCTTTGACCGAGCCTCGCCGTGACAGGCCTTCATGCCCGCCTCGACATGCCCCGAGGTGCCGCCGTCCTACGATTCGTCTGGATGTCGCCGCGCAAAGCAGCGCTGGAAATTATCACTTACGCCTAATTTCCAAACGAATGCACAAACGACAAAAAGACAAAGGACAGCGAATAAAATCGTTACGAAGAGTATTTTCAGTGATACCTCGAAGTCAAGGCTGTAATACGTTCTATTTAAACGGAAATTTGATTCGAATACATCTAATAGGGGTCAAAAGAAGGGCGGCCCATTGCTGGACCGCCCCACCGACAGTTTCGAGACACCGACTGAAGCGATCTCGTTGATCGCGGTCGCTCACGTGCCGAGCACGTTGAAACTTTGCCGCCGACCGAACGCATTGAGGCGATCGCCGCCACGGCAATCAGCGAGACGATCAGCGTGTACTCGATCACCGTCACGCCCCTGCTCGTTCTTCATGAGACGCCGGAAGAAGTGACAGCATGAGATCTCCAATTTGAAACAGGAAGCCCGGCCCTACACCGAGGCGCTCGCTGCTGCTGTTACAAACGGTACTTAAGGCTGAATCTCGAGGTCAATCGGAATTAGGCAAAAACATGAAGAAACTTTGTTAATTGATTGATTCTGTTGCTATTTTACCAGATCAAAATCAAGCCCTAGAGAGTCGATTCATCGACTCCTACAATATTTCGTCAGCGCCCGACGCCGAGCTCGGACCGCCAGGCCTCGAGCAAGCGGGCCGCAGCCGTCCAGAAGCACAGGGCGGCGAAGCAGCCCGGCCAGCCAGGGAAAGGCCGACGGGAAGCAGGCAGAACAGAACGAAGGCCACGATGGTCTCGGTGCCCTCGATGATGCCGGCGGCGTGGAAGAACGACTTCCGCCCCGCGCGCCGTCGTCGGCCTCGCCGCGCTGGGCCGCCATCACCGCGCGGCCCAGGAACGACGCGGCGGTGCACACGAACGAGGCCAGCAGCAGCGCCGCCCACAGCGCGTTGGCCGGGCTGGCCAGGGCGAAGCCGAGCGGCACGGCGGCGTAGAACGCCATGTCGCAGACGATGTCGAGATAGCCGCCGAACGGCGTCGGCCGCCCCTGCCGCGCGATCGCGCCGTCGAGCCCGTCGATCAGCCGGTTGAGCAGGATGACCAGCAGCGCCGCGCCGTAGCAGCCGCAGGCCAGCAGCGGCACGCGCGAGCAGGCCGATCGCCAAGGCCGGCGATGCTGATCGCGTTGGCCGGCACGCCGCGCTGCGGCGAGCCAGGCGCCGGCGCGATTGAGCGGCGGATCGACCCATCGCCGCAGGACGGGATCGAGCATCGAGCGCGGTGCGATCACTCGCGCGGCGGCGCACCCGAATCGACGGCGTGCAGGGTCACGACATCGCCCGCCGCGCGCCTGCCGGTCGCTGCGTCGCCTGGCGGCGATAGGCCATCCAGCTGAAGGGAATGAGCGAGACATAGACCAGGCCGAGCAGCGACAGGCCGATCCACGGCGAACTCGCCAGCACGCCCATCACCAGCGCGGCGCACCAGCAGCGCCGGCAGCACGAGATGGCGCGGCACCCTGCCCTTCTTGAAGGAGAAGGTCGGCAGGCGGCTCACCATCAGGCCGCCGACCACGACCAGCACCGTGCCGACGACCAGCGCATGGCGCGGCCAGGCGGCCTCGATCTCGAAGCTCACCATCAGCGGGATCAGCGCCAGCAGCGCGCCGGCCGGCGCCGGCACGCCGGTGAAATAGGAGCCCGTCCAGGCCGGCGGCGGCGTGTCGGCGAGCAGCGCCGTGTTGAAGCGCGCCAGCCGCAGCGCCGAGCAGATCGGGAAACATCAGGGTGACCACCCAGCCCAGCGAGCCGCGCATCCTTCAGCGAGGCGAGGTAGAGCACCAGCGCCGGCGACACGCCGAAGCAGAGGAAGTCCGACAGCAGATCGAGCTCGGCGCCGAAGCGGCTGGTGACGCCCAGCCGGCGGGCGACGCGGCCGTCGAGGCGCGTCGAAGATCGCGGCGACGATGATGGCGATGACGGCGAGCCGTCAGTTCGCCCTGCAGCCCGAAGCGGATCGCCGTCAGCCCCGAGCACAGCGCCGCCAGGGTCAGCACGTTGGGGATCAGCCGGTTGATCGAGAAGCCGCGCAACGGCCGCGGCGCGGTGCGAAAATCGCTGTCCATCGCGAGCCACCTGCGTCCTAGAACTCGATCGCGCCGTGCGCGGCTCGCCATCGACCGGATCGAGCTCGGCCATGACCGTCTCGCCGCCGATCATGCGCTGTCCGGCCGCCACCAGCAATCGCGCGCCGGGCGGCAGGTAGAGGTCGGTGCGGCTGCCGAAGCGGATGTGGCCGAAGCGCTCGCCGGCCGCCACCGCCTGGCCGGGCTTGATGTAGCAGACGATGCGGCGCGCCACCCAGCCGGCGATCTGCACGCAGCCGATCACGCGGCCGTCGGCCCGCCGCAGCGCCATCGCCATGCGCTCGTTCTCGTCGCTCGCCTTGTCGGCCGCGGCGTTCAGGAACTTGCCGGGACGATAGGCCACGACGTCGACGGTGGCCGGCGCAGGGCGAGCGGTTGATGTGGACGTCGAACACGCTGAGGAAGATCGAGACGCGCGATCAGCGGCTGCTCGCCCAGGCCGAGCTCGGCCGGCGGCACGGCCTCGGCCACCATCTGCACCAGCCCGTCGGCCGGCGCGATCAGCACGCCGTCGTCCTGCGGCACGCCGCGCGGCGGGTCGCGGAAGAAGTAGATCGACCACAGGGTCAGCACCATCAGCGGCCAGAACAGCCAGGCCACGCCGGTCAGCGCGGCGAGGAAAGTCACGGCCGGCGAAGATCGCGATGAAGCGCCAGCCGTCGTCGAGGATCGGCACGAAGAAATTCGCCAGCATGAAGAAGCTCTCTGTCGCCCGGTCTCAGTTGACCTTGGGCAGGCTGAAGACTTGGCCCGGATAGATCAGGTCGGGGTCGCGGATCTGTTCCTTGTTGGCGCCGTAGATCACGGTGTGGCGCGTAGCCCGTCGCCATAGTGCGCGCGCGCGATGTTCCACAGATTGTCGCCGCGCACCACGACCAGGCGCGCGACCGTCGCCCGTGCCGGGCCGGCACGACGACGCGCTCGAACGGCAGCTCGAGACGCGCCGCCGGCTTGCCGTCGCTTGGCCAGCCGGTCGAGCCGCAGCTTGTGCTTGCCGGTGCCGATCGGATCGGGCCGGCGTCAAGCTTCCAGCGGCCGTCGGTGCCCGCCGTGCCTTCGGCCACCATCTTGTCGTTGATGTAGCCGCGCACCACCGCGCCGGGCGCCGCCTGTCCGGTGATCGTGACATGGCCGCCGCTCGTCATAGTCGAGCGTCGACAGCGCGAGGTCGCCCGATTTCGGCACGCCGGCCGCGGACGGCGGCTGCACGAGCGTCGGCGCACCGCCGCCGGCGGCGCGATCATCACGAGCGTCTCCTCGCGCGGCGGCCTGTCGGCGCGGCGCGCGGGCGGCTGCTGGCGGGCACGACGGCGACGACCACCTGATCCGACGTCACCGGCGCGCGGCCCTCGATGTGCTGGACCACGCGCAGCTCGTGCTGCCCGGCGCCGAGCGGCGGATCCTGGGCGATGACGACCCATTCGCCGCGCGCGTCGGCCTCGCCGCGGGCGATCTCCTTGCCGCCATCCAGCAGCACGATCTTGGCGCCCGGCGTGGCGCGTCCGGCGATCACCGCCCGGCCGTCCGGCCCGATCCGGGCGACGTCGAAGCTCGGCACCATGACCGCGGCGGGCGGCGCTGGGCCGCGCTGGCGGCGCCGGCGGCGACTTGGCGTCAGCCGGGCGTCGATGGACGCGGCGCCGGCGCGGTGCCGGTGCCGGCGGCTGCTGGCGACAGGCATGGTCGGCCTGGCCCAGGACGGCCTGCTCGCTCAGCTTGACCGTGCCACGCCACGGCCGCAGGCGGCGGCGATGACGACCGCGCCGACCGCCGACCAGCCAGAAAACCGTGCGTGACATCACCCTCCCGACGGTGCGACGACCAACCGCCATTGGCGTCGCGACCTTCCTCTGCGAAATGATACCATGCCGCCCCGGTCCGGAAAGACATCGGATCGCCTGTAAAAAGAAGTCATCCGTGTCCGAGTCCGCCTCTCCCCTCTCTCCTCTGCGTCTTCTGCGGCTCCCGCTTCGGCGCCGATCCCGCCGCCCGCGAGATTGCCGTCCGGCTGGGCGAGTTGCTGGCCCGCGAGGGCATAACGCTGGTCTATGGCGGCGGCGGCGTCGGCCTGATGGGCCTGGTCGCCAATGCCGCCCTCAAGGCGCGGCGGCAGGGTCGTCGGGCGTCATCCCGCGGTTCCTGCTGCAGCGCGAAGCGGGCCATCCCGCCCTGACCGAGACCGTCGTCGTCGAGACCATGCACGAGCGCAAGCTGCAGATGTTCGAGCGCTCCGACGCCTTCGTCGTGCTGCCGGGCGGGCTCGGCACGCTGGAGGAGTTGTTCGAGGTCCTGTCCTGGCGGACGCTCGGCCTGCACACCAAGCCGATCGTGATCGTCGACCAGGGCGGCTACTGGCAGCCCCTGGCGGCCCTGCTGCGCGTCGGTCGTGGAAGGCGGTTTCGCCGAACGAAGCCACCTCGACCACCTGGCTTCGTCCGCGACTGATTGCTGCTGGCGATGCCGTCAATGCCGCGCACGTCGGCTCGAAGCGATGCCGCGCGATCGCGGCCGACGCGCGCGATCGCCCGCTCGTCGGGTCGGTCGACCGGCTATGCGCTCGCAGACACGGCGACGCGCCGGAGCCGCGTGCCCTGAGATGCCGTGCCGGAGATTGCCTTTGCCTCACGGCGATGCAACAAGACAGGCCATAATCGTCAATAGATCAACTCAGCCGAAACGAAAGCGGCGCGCGGAGGTGCAAGCATGTCAGATCTCGAAATCGTTTGGACGAAGGTTGATGAAGCACCTGCGCTTGCTACGTTTTCCCTTCTGCCGATCGTCGAAGCCTTCGTCGGGGCGGCCGGCGTGAAGATGAAGCTGAAGGACATTTCGCTGACTGGCCGCATCATCGCCAACTTCCCCGACAAACTGACGCCAGCGCAAAAGATCAACGACGAGCTCGCCGAACTTGGCCAACTTGCGATGCGCCCCGAGGCCAACATCATCAAGCTGCCCAACATCTCCGCCTCGATCCCGCAGCTGAAGGCTGCGATCAAGGAGTTGCAGAGCAAGGGTTACGACGTGCCGGACTATCCGGACAGCGACGCGACGCCAGCGGATAAGGAAATCCGCGCCCGCTACGGCAAGGTGCTCGGCAGCGCCGTCAATCCGGTGCTGCGCGAGGGCAATTCCGACCGCCGCGCCGCCGGCGCCGTGAAGCAGTACGCGCGCAACAATCCGCATAAGATGGGCGCCTGGACCAAGGACTCGAAAACGCGCGTGGCGCACATGTCGGGCGGCGATTTCTACGGTTCGGAGGTCGCGACGACCATTGCGGCGCCGACCAATGCCCGTATCGAGTTGGTCGGCAGCGATGGCGCGGTCACGGTGCTGAAGGCGAAGACGCCGCTTCAAGACCGGCGAGATCATCGACGCGTCGGTGATGAACCGTAAGGCGTTGCGCGCCTTCTTCGCCGCGCAGATCGACGCCGCGAAGAAGGACGGCGTCCTATTCTCGCTGCACGTCAAGACGACCATGATGAAGATCTCTGATCCCATCCTGTTCGGTCATTGCGTTTCCGTGTTCTTCGCCGATGTGTTCGAGAAGCATGGCGCCACGCTGACGCGCCTGGGCGTTGATCCCGACAACGGCGTGGGCGACATGCTGACCCGGATCGAGACGTTGCCGGAGGCTGAAAAGGCGGCGATCAAGGCCGATATCCAGGCCACCTACGCGAAGCGGCCTGGCCTGGCCATGGTCAATTCCGACCGGGGAATCACCAATCTGCACGTGCCGAGCGACGTGATCATCGATGCATCGATGCCGGCGATGATCCGCGAGATCCGGGCGCATGTGGGGCGCTGACGGCAAGCTGCACGACGTGATCGCCGCGATCCCCGATCGTTGCTACTCGACGCTGTTCCAGGCCGTCATCGAGGACTGCAAGGCGCATGGCGCCTTCGACCCGAAGACGATGGGCTCTGTGCCGAACGTTGGGTTGATGGCGCAGCAAGCCGAGGAGTATGGCTCGCACGACAAGACGTTTGAGGTCGCCACCGGCTGGAACGGTGCGCGTGGTCGCCGATGACGGCACGGTTCTGCTGTCACAGCCGGTCGAGACCGGTGACATCTTCCGGATGTGCCAGGTCAAGGACGCGCCGATCCAGGACTGGGTCAAGCTCGGGGTGCGCCGCGCGCGCCTGACCAGCACCCCGGCGGTGTTCTGGCTCGACGCCAAACGCGCGCACGACGCGCAGTTGATCGCCAAGGTCGAGAAATACCTGAAGAACGAGGACACATCGGGTCTCGACATCCGCATCCTGGCGCCGGTCGAGGCAATCGAAGTTCTCGCTCGATCGCATCCGCAAGGGGCTCGACACCATCTCCGTCACCGGCAATGTGCTGCGCGACTACCTGACCGATCTTTTCCCGATCATGGAGCTGGGCACGTCGGCCAAGATGCTGTCGATCGTTCCGCTGCTGGCGGGCGGCGGGTTGTTCGAGACCGGGGCCGGCGGTTCGGCGCCCAGGCATGTGGAGCAGTTCCAGCACGAAGGCTATCTGCGCTGGGATCCGCTGGGCGAGTTCCTGGCGCTTGGCGCTTCGCTGGAACATCTGGCGCAGACAAGCGGGAATGAGGACGTGCAGGTTCTGGCCGAGACGCTCGATGAGGCCAACGGCAAGATCCTCGAGTACAACCGTTCGCCGGCGCGGAAGGTTGGCGAACTGGATAATCGTGGCAGCCATTTCTACCTGGCGCTGTATTGGGCACAGGCGCTGGCCGGGCAGGACAACAGCCCGGCACTGGCAGCCCGCTTCAAACCGCTGGCGGAGGCGCTGGCGGCCAACGAGGCCAAGATCAATGCCGAGCTGATCGCCGCGCAGGGTAAGCCGGTGGATACTGGCGGTTATTATCTGCCCGATCAGGCTAAGACATCGGCGGCGATGCGGCCGAGTGCGACGTTGAACGCGGCACTCGCCGCTCTTTGACGCGGCGTCCGGCGGAACCGCCCCGGGCAACCGGGGCGGCTTGCTGAAACCCTGCGTGCATCAAGAACTTTGAGGCTCGAAAGAAAGCAAGATGCCGAAGATCAAGGTGAAGAATCCGGTCGTCGAGATGGACGGCGACGAGATGACCCGCATCATCTGGAAGTTCATCAAGGACAAGCTGATCCTGCCGTACCTCGACATCGACCTGAAGTACTACGATCTCGGCGTCGAGCACCGCGACAAGACCAGCGACCAGGTGACCGTCGACTCCGGCCAACGCGACCCAGCAGTACGGCGTCGCGCGTGAAGTGCGCCACCATCACGCCCGACGAGGCGCGCGTGAAGGAGTTCAACCTCAAGGAGATGTGGCAGCTCGCCCAACGGCACGATCCGCAACATCATCGGCGGCACCGATCTTCCGCGAGCCGATCGTCTGCAAGAACGTGCCGCGCCTGGTGCCGGGCTGGACGCAGCCGATCGTGATCGGCCGTCATGCCTTCGGCGACCAGTATCGCGCCACCGACTTCGTGGTGCCGGGCAAGGGCAAGCTGACCATCAAGTTCGAGGGCGCCGACGGCAAGGCGATCGAGCACAACGTCTACGACTTCCCGGGCGGCGGCGTCGCGCTGGCCATGTACAACCTCGACGAGTCGATCATCGGTTTCGCGCGCAGCTCGTTCAACTACGGCCTGATGCGCGGCTGGCCGGTCTATCTCTCGACCAAGAACACCATCCTCAAGCGCTATGACGGCCGCTTCAAGGACCTGTTCCAGGAGGTGTTCGACAAGGAGTTCGCCGGACAAGTTCAAGGCCAAGAACATCACCTACGAGCACCGCCTGATCGACGACATGGTCGCCTCGGCGCTGAAGTGGGACGGCGGCTTCATCTGGGCCTGCAAGAACTACGACGGCGACGTGCAGTCCGACACGGTGGCCCAGGGCTTCGGCTCGCTCGGCCTGATGACCTCGGTGCTGATGACGCCCGACGGCAAGACGGTCGAGGCCGAGGCCGCGCACGGCACGGTGACCCGCCACTACCGCGAGCACCAGAAGGGCCGGCCGACCTCGACCAACCCGATCGCCTCGATCTTCGCCTGGACGCAGGGCCTCGAAGTATCGCGGCACGTTCGACGGCACGCCCGACGTGGTGAAGTTCGCCGACGCGCTCGAGAAGGTCTGCGTCGAGACCGTGGAGAGCGGCAAGATGACCAAGGATCTGGCGATCCTGATCGACGCCAAGCAGCCCTTCCTGAACACCGAGGACTTCCTCGACGACGCTCGACACCAACCTCAAGGCCAAGATGGCCAGCGTGGTGATATGGCGGCGCCGACGGCTGTCGCACCGGCTGGGTCGTCTGCCGGCGCGACGCCGACGGCATCGCTCGACATTCGAGTCGTGAAGACCCTCGCAGAAGCCTGCGAGGGTCTTTCCATTTTGGCGGTCGACATGCCGATCGGGCTTCGTCGGACACGCCGCGCCCGGCGCGCGCCTGCGAAGGCGAGGCGCGCGCAGCTGCTGCCGGGCAAGGCGAGCTCGGTCTTCCCGACGCCCTGCCGTCCGGCGCTGGCCTGCACGACGCACGCCGAGGCCAACGCCACCAGCAAGAGGCTCGGGCGTCGGCATCAACCAGCAGACCTTTCACCTGTTTCCCAAGATGCGCGAGGTCGACGAGCTGCTGCGCGCGCGGCCCAGGCTGCAAGCGCATCGTCTACGAGGCCCATCCCGAGCTCGCCTTCGCGCGCATGAACGGCGGCAAGCCGGTGCTGCAGCAAGAAGCGCAAGCCGGACGGCTACGCCGAACGCCGCCGACTGCTGGCCGCGCACGGCTTCGCATGCACCGGTCGAGCGCCTGTCCGGCGCGGCGCGCGACGACATCCTCGACGCCATCGCCGTCTGCCGCACCGCCGCTGCTGATCGCCGACGCGCAAGGCGACCCGGCTCGGCCCGGCGCGCGACGCGCGACCGCCACGGCCTGCCGATGAACATCTGGTTCTGACTGCTAGAGCGCGACTCCGTCGCTCACGCATGTGCTGACCGGAGGTCCGCGCGTCCAAGAAGACGCATGGGCTACGCTAGCCTGTAGGACCTCGCTGGAGGAAGCTTCCATCGTCGGTCCCGCACCCTCGCGAACGGCAGAAGAACATCGGCACATTCAGCCGGCTGATGCTGTTCTTCGCCATCGTCTATGTCGTTGAAGGCATCGGCCAGGCGCGCGTCGGCATCATCTTCCAGCCGCTCAATTATTATCTGAAGGATATCGGCTGGACGCCGGTTCAGGTCACCGCCTATCTCGCCATCCTCAATTTCCCGTGGATCATCAAGCCGGTCTTTGGCCTCGTCTCCGATTTCATTCCGCTGTTTGGCTACCGTCGAGAAGAGCTATCTGATCATCTCGAGCATTTGTGCGGTCGGCGCTTATGCCTGGATCGCCCGGCTGAGCGAGCCCAGCGAGTTCGCGTTGCTGCTCGTCCTCACCTCATTCGCGATGGCCACGGCAAGCACCTGTGCGGCGCCCTGCTGGCGGAGAACGGTCAGACCTTCCGTCCTCAGCAGCACGTTCGTCGGCCAGCAATGGCTGTGGTTCTACATCGCCATCATGGCGAGTTCGTTTGTCGGCGGCGAGCTGGTTCGAGCGTCTGACGCCCCTTTCGGCCTTGCAGGCGGCCGCCGGCGTGCGCGGCCGTTGCTCCCATCGCCGTGATCCTTGCGTCGCTGTTCCTCCTCAGCGAGAGGAAAGCCGCGGCGAATCGACTGGAAATGCGACGCACCTTTCACAAGCATCGTCGCGGCGCTGAAGTCCGCGAAACTGTACCTCGTCGCCTTGTTCCTGTTTCTCTATTCCTTCGCCCCGGGTTTCGGCACGCCGCTCTATTACTTCATGACCGACGAGCTCAAGTTCTCCCAGTCATATATCGGCATTCTCGGATCGATCGCCTCCGCAGGCTGGATCGCCGGCGCCCTGGTGCATCGCTGGCTTCTCTGCGAGGATGAGCTCGAAGGCGCTGCTGTATCTCAGCATCGTGCTCGGAACGCTGTCGGCCGCCTCGTTCCTGCTGCTCACGGATGAGGTCACGGCGGCGATCGTGAACTTCGCCAACGGCGCTGCCATGATGATCGCCACCATTGCCTCGCTCACGCTCGCCGCGGACTACTGTCCCAGGCGCGCGGAGGGGTTCGCCTTCGCCGGCCTCATGTCGATCATGAACCTCGCCGACGCTGTTCTCCAACAACATCGGCGCTTTCCTCTACGAGCATGTATTCGACAGCCGGCTGGACCGCTCATCGTCGTCTCCGCCGCCACGACGGCGCTTCGCCGCTGTCCTCGTTCCTTTGCTTCGCCTCGGGCCGCGAGCCGACGAGGTCTATTCCGGCTTGATGCCCGCCGCCTGGAGCACCGGGCCCCAGATGCCGGCCTGCACCGCCGTCCAGTTGGCGAGCTGCTGCGGCGTGCCGCCCATCGCGACGAAGCCGCGCTTGCGCAGGTCCTCGCGCATCTCGGGCGTCGACACGCGCGGCGTTGCAGCGCCTCGTTCAGCTTGGCGACCGCGGCGCCGGCGTGCCGGGCGGCGCGATCAGCGTGTAGACGATGGTGCCGTCGACGTCGCCGAAGCCCTGCTCCTTGAAGGTCCTGATGTCCGGCGCCGACTGGCGCGCGCTCGGGCGCCGCCATGCCGTAGGCGCTTGAGCTTGCCGCTCTGCGAGATGCTGGCGCGACGCTGGTCGAGGCTCGACATGCCGAGCTTGATGTGGCCGCCCAGCAGGTCGGTGACCAGCGGGCCCGGTGCCGCGGAACGGCACGTGCGTCAGCTTGATCTTGTTCAGCATGCGCGTAGCGCTCGGTCGACAGGTGCATCGGCGTGCTGACGCCGGCCGTGCCGTACTGCACGTCGCCCGGCGTCTGGCGCGTGCCGCCTCGGTGATCGCCGCCGAGGTCGGCTTCCACGGCGCATCGGCGCTGCCGACGAACACCGACTCCTGCTTGGCGATGAAGCCGATCGGCACGAACGTCGCCGGATCGAAGCTGAGCTTGGCGACGAGGAAGGGATAGCAGCATCTGGTTGTTGCTGCTGACCAGCACCGTGTGGCCGTCGGGCGGCTGCTTGGCGACGATACTCGTGCGCCGATGCTGCCGCCGGCGCCGCCCTTGTTGTCGATGATCACCGTCTGGCCGAGCGCCTTCTGCATCGGCTCCTGGATGGCGCGCGCCAGCGCATCGGTGCCGCCGCCCGGCGGAAAGGGCACGACCATCTGCACGGGCTGCGACGGGAAAGCTCTGTGCTCGGCACCCGCCCCGCCCGCCGCGACGCGGCGAGCGAGGCGAGGATGCAGAGATGCGGCGAGACCTCATCGATCCGTCGACGACGCGGATCGCCGCGGCGCCGCCGCCGGTATCGATCTTCTGGCCGGTGTCGGTGAGCTTGCCGTCGTCGTTCTTGAACACCTGCATGTTCTTCTGGATCATGTTGCTGCACCGCCACGGTCTTGCCGTCCTTGCGAGAAGGACGCGCCCTGCGACCAGGCGCCGATCGGCGCCTCGCTCACCTTGGTGAGCTTGTCGCCGTCGAGCCGGTAGAGCACGACCATGCCGTTGGGCTTGTACTGCGGCGCGTCCTTGGGCCGCGTCGAGCCGCCATGCGCCACGCCGGCGATCCACTTGCCGTCGGCCGACATCATCGTGCCCTCCGAGGTTCTCGTGGCCGATGTCGGCCGTGCCGACGATCTTGCCGGCGTATCGCCGGAGATGTCGATGACGGTGAGCATGCCGTTGCCCTTGGGATCGCCGAGGCTCGCCACCACGGCGTACTTGCCGTCGGGCGTGATCGACACCGCGTAGGGCCGCGGCGCCACGTCGAGCGTGCCCATCTTCGGTGATCGAGTCGCGGACCGAGCTTGACGACCGCGACCTTGGCGTCGCCGTTGCGCGTCGCCACGCCGGTCGCGCCGTCGGGCGACACGCGCGACGTGGCTGAGCAGCGCTGCCGCCGGCGCGAGAGTCGATCGTCTTGACCAGGCTCACCTTGCTTGCCGTCGATCGCCAGGATCGAGACCGAGCCGGCCATGCGGTTGGCGACGTAGGCGCGCTTGCCGTCCTTGGTGATCGAGATGCCGGCCGCGCCGGCGCCGGTCTTGATCGTGTCGATGACCTTCTGGTCCTTGAGGTCGATCACGCTGACGCGATCGTCGGGCTTGGTCTTGGTCTTGTCGGCCGGATCGATCTGCGTCGAGGCGGCGACCAGCGCCAGCGACTCGTCGGGCGTGATGGCGACCGAAGTCGGCGGGCCGACGCACGCTGCCCGGCACGTTGCTGATCGTGCCCAGCGACCTTCACCGGCGCACGCCGAGGTCGAGGATGGTGATCGAGTCCGGCGTGCGGATTGTCGGCGTTGCTGGTGACGCCGTTCTCCTGCTTGACCTTGTGGTCGTTCGAGGAGACGGCGATCTGCGCCGAGCCGGCGCAGCGGCGAGACTCAACGCAAGCGCAAACGCCCGTGATGACGATGTTCCGCATGGCTTCCCTCCTGGGCTCGCTCGCTTGATCGGAGCTTTGGCCGTGGAGGAAGCCTAGCCGCTGCAGGGGCGCGCGAAATCACTTTCAGATGCGATCAGGTCATGCCCAGCGCGTGCTTGTAGGTGTCGAGCAGCGTCTCCTGCTCGGCGCGGTCGGCGGCATCCATCGCGCGCAGCGAGACGATCTTGCGCATGGTCTTGACGTCGTAGCCCACGCCCTTGGCCTCGCTGTAGACGTCGCGGATGTCGCCGCCGATCGCCTTGCGCTCCTCCTCGAGCTTCTCGATGCGCTCGACGAAGCTCTTCAGCCGGTCGGCCGAGATCGGCCCGGCCTTGGTCTTCTTGGAAACGGCGCTTCCGTCCGGCATGTCCAACACTCCTTGATCGCGTCGGGCGGACCATAGGAGCGCAGAGGCCGCGTCGGCTCAATGACGCTGATGCGATGAATGACGGGGATAACGGGGAGTCTTAATTTCCTCCCCAGCGAAGCTGGGGAGGTGAGCCCCAGACCGGAGAGTCATGGGGCGCTGCCCGCCTCAGTCGAAGCGCCCGTCCATTTCGCGCCGATGCAGGGCTTCGAAGATCGTCTCAAGAATGTTTGTCCGTGTGCGCAAGAACATCATCGTTCCAAAAGCGCAGGTTACGAAATCCGTTGGATCTGAAAGGAGTCGCGCCGGGCATCGTAGTCCGATTGCTCGACGTGCTGGCTTCCGTCAACTCGACGATGATCGAGGCGACAGGCGAAAATCGCAAACTAAACGGGATAGCCGAATGCTGCCGGCGAAATTTGAACCCGGCCATCTGTCGACGTAGGTGCACCCAAAGCCGGATTCAGGATTAGTCGGGTTCTTGCGGAATGCGTGCAAAGCGAAGCATGCGGCCATTGAAGGCCGCATACTGCGGGCTTAAGTATGGCATAATACAACCTATACGAGCAAAAACCGCTGACCCCTCCGGCCCTTTGGGCCACCCCAACGAAGCTGGGGAGGAATGATCCTCGGCTCCAAGGACACAACACGATTGCTGGCATTGAGGGTCTTCAGTCACTACCATTCCCCTCTCGGGTCCGGTCGCGAGTGGGGAGGCATATTAAGTCCAGTATTGTCGGCGGCAGGCCGCACTCGTCGCCGCCCTGCTCGCCCTGCCGGCCGCCGCCCAGGCTAATCGCGCGTCGGTGTCGCGGCGGCGACCGCGGGCAATCCGCTGGAGCAACCGCGGGCGGGCAGACCGACCGCGTGCTGCGCGTCGGCACCGGCGATCAGGCCAACGAGATCATCTCCACGACCAACGAGGGTCCGCGCCTGGTCTTTCTCGACGGCAAGCGACCAGATCGGCCAATGCCCAGCTCACCATCGACAAGTTCGTCTACGACCCCAACACCCAGAAGGGCGACCTCGCAGTCAACGCCAGCAAGGGCCTGCCGCCTGATCGGCGGCAAGATCAGCAAGAACGCCACATCACCATCACCACGCCGTCGAGCACGATCGGAATCCGCGACGGCATCGCGGTCTTCGGCGTCGGGGCCGCGGGCGACCTCGATCTTCGTCTACGGCGACAGCATGACGGTGACCGCCGGCGAAGCGGACCCAGATCGTGACCCAGCCGGGCCTGCAGGTCGTACCGACGCGGAAGCGCCGGGCGCTGCCGACCGCCGTCATCAGGGCAGCCTGAGCGCGATGCTGGGGAACCTCGCCGGCAAGCACCAAGGCGGCCAGGCCTGCTGGCCAGGATCGACTCGCTGATCGCCAGCAACCTCGACAACACCGCCGTGCTGGCGAGCCTCGTGGCCTGATCCAGTCGATCGTCACGCCCAGACCACCCCGGTGCCGACCTTTTGGCGTCACGACGACGCTGTTCTTCCGGACCACCGAAGCCCCAACCAGAACCAGGGCAGCCCCGGGCAGAGCTCTCTTCTCTTTCCTCCCCGTCTTCGGGGAGGTGGCCCGAAGGGCCGGAGGAGAAAGCCCCGGTCGAGATGGGTCAGGTTTCAGATCTGAAATTTTCGCAGGTCGTGCGTGCGCGTTTCCCCCTCCCTCGCCCTCCCCGTAAGACGACGGGGAGGAGAGCGGAGATCACCCGTGCTTGTGCTGCGCCTTGTCGAAGGCCTTCTTCTGGTCGCCGGAGGCTTCCTTCTGGTGCTTGGCCTTCCACTCGCTCGTACGGGCATGCCGTAGACGATCTCGCGCGCCTTGGGATCGGCGATCTCGATGCCGCGCGCGCCGGCCTCCTCGCGATACCAGCGCGACAGGCAGTTGCGGCAGAAGCCGGCCAGGTTCATCAGGTCGATGTTCTGCACGTCGGTGCGCTCCTGCAGGTGCGCGACCAGCCGGCGGAAGGCGGCGGCTTCGAGTTCGGTGCGGGTCTTGTCGTCATGGCGGTCTCCCGGGGAAACGCGCGATCAGAGGCGTATCCGGGGTTAGGCTCAGGCCGCACTATAAACCAGCCGGCGGCGAGCCCGGGGGTGCGCCCGCCCTCCTGGAGGTATTTCGGCAGCAGGTGGCTGTGCGGCCCCGCAGGTGAAGGCAAGCGCGTA
>ERZ1370068.10985-contig-9638_pt1 | contig 68818 bp, 94 predicted proteins | sample MGYA00561227_ERZ1370068 | MGnify/ENA primary metagenome ERZ1370068 (study PRJEB38410, sample SAMEA6850437) | metagenome | study: Metagenomic assessment of the ecological functions of the soil: analysis of the soil microbiota associated with the...
TTACGTATTGCGTTTTTTGAGTTCGCTGAGAGAGTGCCAGTGTTTCGCGGCGCGAAATGATGGTTTTTCCCGCACGCGCTGAACTGAATATCTGCATACGGCGGATCGCCATCTGGCGGTCTGTCAATTTCCCAATGCGGATCGGCTGGTGTCGCCGTCGCCACCCTGGTTCACTGCGGGAATGCACTGGGCGCGGAGCGTGCTGGCGATTTGACCAACTGATCCGATCACGACGATCAACGCAGAATAATACAGAATCGCCGAAATATACAAAGGAAAACTCGCGATCTCAGCACGTCGGTGTTCCGTCGCCGGTGAGCCGGCCGAGCTTCCAGGTCGAGTTCGGCGGTGGTACTCTGGCCCAGATGACCCGGTTATCACGCTGATGCTGCGGAGGAGCGCTGAACGCCGCTGAGCTGATTGCCGTCGGGGCCATCGTGGCTCGAACGTTACCGATCCGCTCCGAGCGCCGCGGTGTACACCTGCAGCTCGTTGGTGGGCGGCGATCGCGACGCGCGCCGATCGGCCAGCCGCCGATGCGCGCCGCTGGCGCTGCTGGATGTCGCACCGGTCGCTGTCGCGCATGATCGCGGACATCAGCCAAATGATCACGCCCGGGTCGCGTGGTTCAGCACACGCTGAGTCAGTATTGATGCCCGAGTGCTGCCGCGCCGTGATAGTTGGTGACGCCCACCGCGGACTGTGGCGATAGCCGTCAGCCGCGGATTCTGAGCCCTGACTGCTGACTGGGTGATCGCTCGACTGCCGGCTGCCGACTGCCGACTGCCGTTCTCGCCGCCGTTACTGTGCTGTACCGCAGACGCGAAGCGATTCGCGCGCGACGACGATCGGCGAGGCGGGAACGGCGGTGAGCTGTCAGGGACCGCGGAGGACGTCGGAATGGTAGACATCCGGGCAGGCGAGGGGGTGGCGAAGCGGAAACGATGATGGGACGCACCGATTTGGTGAAGTCTCGTATCGCGATGGACCGCGCCACGACGCTGTCTGATTGAACGGCCGCGACTACCCGGCCGATTCCACGCTTGCCCGCACTGTTTTCCAGGCTGCGTCGCCTGAGCTGTCGATGTTATTCCTGTGCCGCCCTGCTCGATCGCGATGGTAGACTGAGTTCTGGGTAAGGCCGCGCGCTCAGAAGTCGACATCGCGGAGCTGACGCTTCGGGACGAACTTGAACTGAGAACTCAGAAGGTCGAAAGATATACCTCAGCCTCAGCCCTGACTTCGTTCATCTCCCAAACCTTCGGCAGAAACGCAGCAGAAATCTTCGCGCCGACACGCGCAGAAGATCGTGGGTGCCGGCGTGGCGAGGGCGCGCCGAGGCTCGACGGCCATCGGTGGCCTGAACGCGCTGGTTGCTGCGCTCGGTAGAGCCGGCGGTGCCGCGGCTTCTCCACTCGCTGCCGCCCATCGAGAGAGCCAGCGCCGAAGCGCGAGCGGCGTGCCTCAGGTCCTGGCGACCGGCGTCTGGCCCGCAGCGGCGCGGACGGCAAATCCGTTACTGATCAACCAGACCATCACCGACAGATCTTTCGTCCGCGGGTTAATGCCGACGCCGAACGGTATCCGCTGCGCCGGTTTATTCATGGCGTAGTGGGGTCGACGCGCCCGGGGACAACCGGTTACGCGGTAATGATGAAGGATTACCGGCTGAATACCGTGCCGCACGGCGAAAACCCAGGCGAGCTTCCTGCGGAGATTACCGGATGTCGGCGCGATCGCGCTACGGGTGCCGGTCACGAAGCGCCCGCGCAAAGAGATCGCGCGCCGACGGTTACTCAGTCGTCTGGGACATCGTCACGCGACGCCGTAGTGGGTAGCGGCCAACAGCGCCGTGTGCTAGCGCAGGCCCGGCATCGTCGATCCGGTCGGCATGCCCAGCCAGTTCCCGAGCGCCTCGGAGGAGCGGCCCGACATCGGATTACCGAGTGGCGATCGCCAGTGAGCGCGCGATCCAGCACGTACGAGAGCGTACAGCCGGCGGTGATGACCGCCAACGTGACGCTTACGCGGCTGCGCGCCGTCTGGGGTGAAGCGTGAAAGCTCTCGCGCGCCGCGCAGGCCGATCGCCTGGCGGACTGTTCGAATCTCCATCCGCGGCGACGCTTGTCGGTCGGTCTCAGTTGTTCTTCCAGGCTTGCGGAGCGAGATAGCTGCCGCGTATCAGTCACAGCCTGAGGTGCTTACGCCCGATTGCCGATTACGGCACGTCGCTGCTGTCTTACGATGGTGCCAGCGATCCAGGACGCGCCGACGCCATCAACGAGGGAATTTTACTACGATCGCGCGAAGGTCGCGAGCACGCAGAGAATTTTATCGCTTGTGATCTCCGGGCGGTCTCGCGTTGAATTCGCGCGGTGCCGATCCAGGTATTCCGCCGCAGAGATCCTGATGCTGCAGACACGACCGAGTGCAGATACGGCCACGCCCCAGCTGGCCTGCCATTTACGACGTCGCAGGCGGCGATCATATCTGCAGCAGAGATCCGCCGCGCAGCGCGAGCCGGAAAAGGATAACGCCGGCGTACGCCCGAGTGATGAGCAAAGCGTGATCGTGACTATCGGAAAACATATTAAGCGACTCGAATAGCGCATGAAGAATGAGGCGCAGCTGCGCAGCAAGATCAGAGGCGGCGCAGCAGATTATCGTCTGATTGTGTCGTTTGTGCTCTCGAATGGTGCGGTCATTCAGCTGCCGCGCATGCCGCTGCGTATCTAGTTTCCGGTCGGCGGGCGCTGCACCAACCAGCCGTCTTACATTAACGCCAGCCATGCGCAGTAAACAACTGTCAACCAATCGGGCTGGATCGACCGTACGATCTTCTGCCTGGGCCGCAAGGCGTCAGAGGCAGAATCGCGGGTACTGTTCGCCCGGCCTACCCGGTCGTTTCGATGTAGTCCCAAGTGCGGCTGTGACGATAGAAAGATGCTGAGATTGAGAGATCAGCGGTTTCAATAAACATTACGCCTGGAATGCTGCCGCGGAACCCGAAAATGATCTCGCCTCCTCGACGATTACAAAGCGTAGCCTGCGCCGCGATGAAGCTGTCGCTAAAGGAATGGTTCGATGAGACGGCGCTCGAAAGAGAGGCGGTTATCTGGCGAATCTGTTTGCGACGATACCGGTATACACGCGGAGGCACAGCCAGCATTCCAGATCTCCGCGTTGAACGTCGTAGACGGGAGATAGTGCTTGCCCGCTCGATACCGAACACAGGGGCACCGGCCTCGATCGCGGTCGCCATCCTGATGGCGGCTACGAGTTGAGATGCGCGAGATCGCGCGCCAGCGATCTGCGACGCGGCAGGGGCGGTGTCGCGGCGGCGATTCGCCAGCGAGCTAGATCGGCGAGGTTTCGCGTGCCGAGCATCTGTCGGACACGCGGCCGGATCCGCGATCGTTCGTCGAGGAGCCGTTCTTCATCGTGGACGGCAAGCTGCAGTTGCGACGGTGTCATCTCGTCCTGCCGAAATCTTCTGGCCTGAACGGGCGTCGACTTCTCGAAGCCTCACGATTCACCGAGACGCCATTAGCACAGAAGGTTACAGAAGATCCTCTTCAAAGAGAACCTCCGTAACCCTTCCTGCGCCCGGTGGAGCCTTGCAGTACGTGTCTGTTCTCCATTCAGACTCCGCTACTGCCAGCCTGGGCACAATACCACGGTAAAATGATTTTCGCCAGCAGTTCGCGTTACATCTTGCGCCACGCTTTGTGACAGCGCCTGACTGGAGAACAGCCATGCGTGGGACCGCGATTATTGACCGGTGGCGGCAACGACGCGTCGAATTGCGTACCACAAGATGATGGCGCAGCTTCCTCGTCATTGATCGGCCCGGCCATCGTGGCGTATTTCCAGAAGATCGCGTTGTTCTGCCGAAAGGGCGATGGTTCGAGCGCGGCGATTGCGCGTCAAAGGTTACGGCGACGCCAAACCGATCAGCTGACTACGATCAGGCCGATCAGCCGACTGCCGCTGATAACTGGTCCTGCGGCCATTGCCTGATACACACTGACCACGATTAACTGGCGGCGTCGCCTCCGGGCGGCCGTAAAAATGGAGCGAATTGCGTCAATATCGGGTACTGACGGTCGGTTCGCCGTAGATGAGCCGTCACGATTTGTCAGCCAAACTGCGGTTCGCCGAAACACGCAGGCATAAGATCGCGGTGCTGATTCCGGCATCTTCCCGTCAGTCACCGTGATGACTCCGCGTCGTTAGTCAGATCCCGGTCACCGTTAGAGATCAAATGCCGACGATTCCGGCAGGCCCGCGCCGCCTTCCGGCGCACCAGTATCGTGACGGTGGGCGCCGATTGCATGGCTGGACGGTTCAACTGGCGGTTACGTGGACCGCTTGTCGAATGACGGCAGATACCCGAAGCCCGTATGGGGAACTGCCGCAGATTGTCATGGCCCGCGTGGATGCCGGATCTGCAAAGACAGGCGGGCAGCTTCCGGAAGTCGATTCGGCGTCGACCGGCGGAAGGGCGCGTGCCACGAGGCGTTTCAAGACGGATCGTCGCGCCGATTGAACGCGGGCCGGTCAACGCGCCGACGAGTCGACTATCGCATCAGCGCCAATACAGCACCGTGCCGACGTCGCCCGGGCGCCGGTTATTTCAAAGCGAAAAACCGGAATACGGTAGTGTCGGCGAGTTAATGACACGCGCTGACGACGGCACGCAGACGCCCGGCCGCTGATCTATCGCGTGTTCCGACGTGCGCGCGCACTTCCACGACAGTAAAACTGCGCTGGCAGATCGCGGCCTGGAATAGCAGTGCTGAACGGTGTTATTGTGTCGGCGGCCGACGGCGCTGGACGACATCCATTGCGAGCGCGTGAGTGCCGAAGCGGCTCCGCGATTATCCCGCCGGTGACGACAGTTTCCGTACGCACTTCCGGCGGCGCAGCAGCTGTCGGGTGCGTTCGTCCACGCCGCCTGATTACCAGCTGCCCGATCACCGGTGAATATATGCCAATACCGTCCGCCGAGCGCAAAGATAATGTCCGCTGGCTGGCGAACACCCGATCTGCAGAATTTGCCCCGCGGCCCGACTCCGACCAACGACGCGGCCCAACGAGCGCCGGAAGGGCCCAGGCGTGAAGCCCCCGCGGCGGCGACGACTGAAACTTATCAGTCCAGTCGACCATCCCATATCCTGAACGAGAGTTAACGCCACGAACGCAGAAGCAACATCGGCGAGAGTCCGCGGCGCGACGGATAGCCATCGCATCGGACAGCTGGCGCGTCGCCGGGGTATCGATGACTGTATCAGCTTTGTGAACTGCGCGCTGAGCCAAATGCTGCAGCTCGGCAGCTGACCATACTGCCGGACGCTACGATTTCAGCTAAAGCCACTGCCGATCGCTGACTGCCGACCTTCGATAATCATTCATCGTGGAGAGCGGTGGATTTACGATTTGCGACGGCGCACTTACTCGGCGCGACGAACCGTCGTGAAGCAGCGCTGCTGCGAAAGCAGTAGTGGATCTATTCCACGCGCCCGCGCGGTATCGCCACGTCCACGCTTTCTGCCCCTGAAATCCGTGATTTCCGGAGTGTTCTGAATACTTCGCCACGCTGACGCGCCGATCACCGCGCCGCCGAGCGGCTTCAGCAGGTTCAGTCGCCGGATGATGCCGATGAGGCCGGCGGTGCCCGATATGGTTGATGTCCGAGCATCCCCGCCCTGATGCCGCCGCCGAGCTGCTCCGACGGACGACGTCCGCGCGTGGTCGCAGCTTCTCTCTGTCGAGCACGCAGCTCCGATACCTGCTCCGGCTGAGTTCAAATGATGCTGATCTGGCTGATGGCTGTTCAGCCGATGTTTCGAAATTCCGTGATGAGCTTCCCACATCATGCCGCGCCGGTGATCAGCCGGATCAGATCGTCGAGGTCCGCAGCTGCCGTTGCTGAGCGCGACGAGCATTCCATTCGGCTGGATCGCCGCCGGCAGTGACCGGCGGCGACACTTCTTTGTCAGCCTGTTGCAGTATCAGTCGATGCTGCGTTTGGCGATCGGGATGATCCGACGAGCAGTATCCACGAACCGCGCGAACGTGCTTCAGATCGGCGGCGCGAAACCATAAACACGCAGAATGCAGAATGCCGACCGAACAAAGGCAGAACGTTCGCCTCTCACATCCCAATACTACTGCCGCTGGCAAACGCTTGGCGCGCTGGCGGATAGCCCAGTTAATCGCGACGATGCTGAGATCGACTGATCAATCACGCCGAGGAGCGGTGCCGCCGTCGCCGCCCGGGCAGACGAGGCATGCCCAGGTTGCTGGCAGCGCGTCTCCCGAATGGCGTGATCTCGTCGTGAGATCCGCCAAACAGCCAGCCAAAAAGCGAATATATTCGAGACGGCTATGCTGTCAGCCACCATCCAGTTATAAGGACCGCCGCGGTCGATGGGCGCCGTTCGGCGATCACCCTGCGGTACCATCCGCATTCGGCGGCAATAGAACTGATAATTTCGGTCGTTCGATCTGCTGCCGCGCGACGGTGTAATGAAACAGGAAGCCGGCGATTTGAGGATGGGTCGGGAGGTGTACTGGACGCGCCAAAGCTTGGCTGCAGGCTGTCGACGATCTCGCTGCCAGCGCGCCAGGTCAGTGGACGGTGCGCCGTCACGAGCTGCGTACATCGCCGCGGTACAGATACGCACGGCTGCCGCCGAACGACTGATCAGTGCAAGGGTGATTATCTATCTGTGCCCGCACGATTCAAACTGCAGCTGGTGCAGGTCGCCGCCCAGGCAGATCTCAGGCAGCGAAGGTGCCGGGGCAGTGCAGTGGGCACCTCGGTGATTCTCGAGGTTTAGTGGGCAGCCTCCGAGTAATTGCCCCAGCCTCAGGATTCTGTCCAGTTATCTCCCAACACAAGAGTGGAATCCGGGCCGGGTTATCTGAACACGAATGATTGAAATCGGCATCCAGAGCAGGTACCCAGACTGGTCACCAACAGACAGGTCATCCATTCACGCCTAAGAAACTCCAACCAGAGCTGAGCGATCAGTGGGCCATCTCAAAAACAACGGTCGGTGACGAGGTAAAACGTCGCGCGCTTCGCGCAGCTCGAACTGCACACGACATTTAGCGGCATCGAGTTTGATCCGCGCGGCGAGAGTCATCGAAGGACCTACATCAGCGGTGCGCGGCCCCGACGCCAGAGGCTGATCTGCGCCGCCCGCGCATGTTTCAGCCACGGCGGTCCACCAAGGCGGTATTTCTCGGCGGGTGGTTCGCACGCAAGTTTGCCGAAATTTCAACGAGCTGGAGCTTTCACGATGACTGTACGCCGCGCGGCGAGCTGGTGAGGGCTGCGCCCGCCACGTTGGGATACTCGGCGGGGCCGCGGCCAGAATGGCCAATGTCCCGCCGAGGCTCGATCCAATCAGCGTGGCCGGGCGGCCGCGCCGCCGCCGTCCGCCAGCTCGCCGTCGAGGCTGCGCGCAGCATCCGGGTCATCGTGAGGGACGGTGAAGTCCGGCTCGTTGAAGTCGGGGCAGCGGAACGGCACGTGGAGCGCCGCGAACCGCTCGCCGAAGTACGCCGCCTTGGTGGACTCCGCCGACGACGCGAAGCCGTGCAGGTAGAACACGCGGGCGGGCGGCACTACAGATCAGCCTCTGGCATCCGGGCTCGCACCGGCACTTGATGAGGCCATCCCGTCCGTGTTGTAGTCGTAGGTCAGCTCTTCGCCCTTCCGGATGTTGCGCGCCGCGCGGATCCAGATGACGCCCTTCTTGATGTCGATGTAGCAGTTCGGGCTGGCACGAGTGGTTGATGAAGCGCGCGACGTTGCCGCCGACGCCCGCGTCGATCACCGACCGGTTCGTCAGCTTGAAGCACCAGATGTGGCCCGCGCCTGATGTAGCGCCGCTCGCGCTTCAGGCTTTCCTGGTTGGAGATCAGCTCGCCGGCGTAGTGGATGACCCGTGTGTTCTTGGTGATGCGCGAGGTCGCGAAGACGCCCCACCGATGGATACTCGAACGCCGTTTCTCAATCATTCGTGATTCAAGGATAACCCAGCCCGGGATTCCACTATAGTGTTGGGCGGAGGACGCCTTGGAAGGGATCCTGACAGGCCTGGGGACGGATACTCAGAGGCTACACGCCCTCGCTCTCGATCGAGATCACGCGCGAGTGCCCGCTGCATTGCCCCGGCTGCTATGCGTACGGCGACGATCACCTGGGCGGCGACCTCCGCCTGCGCGAGCTGCGCGACTTCAAGGGCCAGGCCCTCATCGACGGCGTGCTCGGGCTCGTGGATCGCCATCGCCCGCTGCACCTGTCGATCGTCGGCGGCGAACCGCTGGTCCGGTATCGCGAGCTCGACACGCTGCTGCCGATCCTGGCCGCCCGCGGCGTCTACACGCAGCTCGTGACGAGCGCCGTGCGCGAGATTCCGATCGGCTGGCGCGGCTTGCGGCGGCTGCAGATTGTCGTGTCGATCGACGGCCTGCAGCCCGAGCACGACGCCCGGCGGACGCCGGCCACCTACGACCGCATCCTCAAACACATCGCCGGCCACGACATCACCGTCCATTGCACCGTGACGCGGCAGCAGGTCGAACGGCCGGGATACATCGAAGAGTTCCTGGAGTTCTGGCAGGCGCAGCCCGACGCCAAGCAGATCTGGATGAGCTTGTACACGCCGCAGAAGGGCGAGGTGTCCGCCGAGCGGCTGCGGCCCGATCGACCGCGAGCGGGTGGTCTCCGACCTCACGGCGCTGCAGTTCCGCTTCTCGAAGCTGCGGATGAACGAACACATCCTGCAGGCGTACAGCCGAGCCGCCGGCGTCTCCCGACGACTGCCTGTTCGCGCGCACGACGACGACGATCTCGGCGGATCTCAAGACCAAGATCACGCCGTGCCAGTTCGGGGCGCGCCCGATTGCAGCAACTGCGGGTGCCTCGCGTCGGCCGGCCTCGCGGCGGTCGGGCGGCACCGGCTCCTCGGCGTGATTCCGGTCGAGTCGATCTTCGGCACGTCGGTCGCGATCGGCGAACACGTCCGCCGGCTGCGCCCGGAGACCGCGTAGCCCGATGCATGCTCGACGTAGCATGGAGCAGTAGTGCAGACGTTCGGCCTGCCAGGTTCGACGTATCTGCATTCCGCATATGCCTGCATGAGCCTCGCCACCACCGCCAGTCGCAAGATGCGATCGGCGCGCGAATTCGCGCGCGGGCTCATGGACACCGCTCACCCGCTGCTCGTCCAGATCATCCCGATCCGCCGCTGCAACATCGACTGCGGCTACTGCAACGAGTACGACAAGGTGTCGCCGCCGGTCCCGACCGACGTGATGACCCGGCGCGATCGAGAAGCTCGCCGAGCTGGGCACCTCGGTCGTCGCCTTCAGCGGCGGCGAGCCGATGCTGCACCCGGACCTCGACGATCTGATCCGCCTGATCCGCCAGCGCGGCATGATGGCGGGCCTGATCACGAACGGCTACTTCCTCGTGCCGAAGCGCATCGAGGAGCTGAACGAGGCCGGCCTCGACTTCCTCCAGATCAGCATCGACAACGTCGAGCCGGACGAAGTGTCGAAGAAGAGCCTGCGCGTGCTCGACAAGAAGCTGCAGCACCTGCGCGACCACGCCGAGTTCGACGTCAACATCAACTCGGTGCTCGGCGGCGGCATCAAGAACGCCGGAGGACGCGCGGACGATCAACCGCGCGCGCGCGGCGCTCGGCTTCTCGACCTCCATCGGCATCATCCACGACGGCTCGGGCCTGCTGAAGCCGCTCGGCCCGGTGGAGCGCGCGGTGTACGACGATGTCTCGGCGGCGATCAGCGGGCCGTGGCAGGTGTTCAAGAACCTCTACTCGGGCATCACGAACTTCCAGGAGAAGCTCGCCGACGGCCAGCCGAACGAGTGGCGGTGCCGCGCCGGCGCGCGCTACCTCTACATCTGCGAAGAGGGCCTCGTCCACTACTGCTCGCAGCAGCGCGGCACGCCCGGCGTGCCGCTCGAGTCCTACACCGATCGACGACATCCGCCGCGAGTTCGTCGACGCCGAAATGGTGCGCGCCCTACTGCACGGTCGGCTGCGTCCACCGCGTCTCGACGATGGACTTCTGGCGGAGCCCTCAGGAACTCGGCAGTCGCACGCCAGTCAGCAGTCGGCAGCATAGTCGTAGCGCGTCCGGCTTTAGCCGGAGCGTCCGCCTGAAGGCGGACGCTACGCCTGCCTCTTATCTCGTCCTGAAAGCCTGAACGCGCACGCCGACGTTCATCAGGCGCGGCGTGCCTGTCGTCGACGGGTTCGTCTGCACGAACGACACCTGGTCGAACATGTTCTGCATGCCGTAGAACACCTGCACGTTGCGCCCGCACGTCGCGCATGAGCGTGAGATCGACCGATGCGTAGCCCGGCAGCCCGGGTCCGGTGAACGAGGTGTAGCCGGCTTCGGCCAGCGTGGCCGCCGGGATGAACTGGACGTTCTGATCGTCGTTAGCTGCCGCAGCGACAGCGCCTGCATCGCGAAAGGCGACCGTGGCGTAGCGCGGGTTCGAGTACGCGACCTGAAAGCGTCCCCGGTGCAGCGGCACCTGCGGCACGCATGTTCCCGACGAGCGCCGCGTTCGCGACGCCGCCGTCGGTGACCTTGGCCTGGTCGTAGACGTAGCGCGCCGGTCACGCGCCAGAACGAGCCGATGCGATACTCCACGTCGGTCTGCACGCCGCGGATGCGCGTCTGGCCGAGGTTCTGTTTCTGCGCCGTCGTCGCGTTGAGCGTCACGTTCAGACACCGGATCGTCGCACGTGGTTGTCGAACCAGGTCAGCCGGGCCGTGACGTTGCCGCGCCGGCGCGACGTTGACGCCCGCTTCGCCGCCGACCAGCCGCTCGGGTCCGAGTCTGATCGTTGGGACGCGTCGTGATCGCGCCGACCGAGAACTGACGGTACAGCTCGGTGAGCGTCGGCGCGCGGAATCCGGAATTCGCTGCGCCCCAGACGCTCACGCGATCCGTCAGGTGATACATGCGCCGCCGCCCGCGGGCTGACGACCGTGTCGCTGCGCTCGGGAATGGACGGCCGGTTGTTGGCCGTCGGGCAGCCCGGTCGACACCGTGGTCTCCAGGTTGTGGCCGTCGTAGTTGCGCCAGTGATCGAGGCGCGCGCTCAGCGTGATCGATCAGCTTCGAGCACCGGCGTGAAGATGTCCTGGACGAACGCGCCCGACAGCTGCTGCGGTGCCGCCCGAGACGCGCTGGACCGACAGCGTCGACGCTGATCGTCACCGGCGGAATGATCGACCTGCGGAACCGCCGGCGACGTACGCGCCTTCCTGGCTGTCGCCGTCGATCCAGCGCCAGTCGGCGCCGGCGCTGAAGCATGTTCGATGCCGTTCAGGGCCTTGGTCCAGGCCACCGTCGTCGCCGACGGCGTTGGTCGGCACGTGCTGATCGGTCGCCAGGCGGACGAGGTTGCGGGTCGTGGCCGGGTTGGTCACGGCCAGGAAGTTGAAGTGGGCGCGCTGACACGTCGACGAAGACGCGGCCCTGCAGGTCGCTGCCGTCCGGCAGCCGGAGCGCGGACGCCGCCGTTGACGGTCGTCCACCGCGTGTCGTTGAGCTCGCCGACCTTGCCGTTGTTCCGATCCTCGCTGAAGTAGCCGGCGCGGAAGAACGCGTTGACGCGGTCCGACGGCGCGTACTCGACCTTGCGCGCTGACGTTGCGATAGTCGACGTCGGCGTTGTTGTCGATCGGCCCGCGTTCGATCGGCGCGACGATGGGAAATCCGTCCGTCTTGAAGAAGCTGCCTTCGACGAGCGCGCCCAGCCTTGTTCCACCGGTCGGCTCGCCAGAAAGTCGAACTTCGGGCTGCCCTCGGTTGCCGTACTGCGGCTTGAGATCTCGAGCATCCGCGCGCGTCGGCCGGGCTCGTGATGATGTTGATGACGCCGCCCATCGCGTAGTTGCCATACAGGCTCGAGGTCGGGTCCGTCGGTCACTTCGATGCGATCCACGCTGTCCAGCGGCACGCGCGTCCAGTAGACCCAGCCGCCGAACGGATCGTTGAACGGGACGCCGTCGAGCAGCACGAGCGTCCGGCTCTGCCCGCTCGGCCCGATGCCCGCGCAGCGACACGCCCTGCGTCGTCGGCTGCGCGACGAGGCTGCTGGTGCGGCGGAAGAGGCTGAAGGTCGGAACCTGGCGCAGCACGTCGTCGGCGACGAGCGCCGGCGATGCCTCGATCTCCTCGCTGGTCGACGACGTTGACGCTCGCCGGGAATATCGCCCAGGCGCTGCTCGGTGCGAGTGGGCGTCACGGTGACGGTTTCGAGAAGGCGTCGCCGGCTCGAGCACCACGATCAGGTCGCCGGTGTGACCGGCGGGCACCTGCGCGGTTTTTCCGCGAAGCCCGCCGGCCCGGACGATGACCGTCAGCTGACCGGTTTCGGGCGCGTCGACGGTGAACCGGCCGTCGGGCCCGGTGGTGACGCGATGTTCGGCGCGCTCCGGCGCGCACGATGACGGCGGCGCCCGGAAACGACGCCGCCGGTGGAATCGTGGACGACGCCTGAAATGGTCCCGTCGGCGGCCAACGCGGCCATCAGGGCAAGCGCAGCGATCATCATGGCGCAGGATTATACTGCGCGGCCGTCAGCCGTCTGTCGGCCTAGCGTCGGCGAGTCGGCAGTCGGCCGAGTCGGCAGTCAGGCAGTCGCTCGTCGCGGCGGCGGCGCTTACGCGATCCTTAGGCGCGCTTGACCTTCCCGCGCCGCACGCCCAGTTCCGTGACGCCCACTTCGAGCGCGTGCACGAGCGCGATCTCCCGCTTGTCGGGCCGGGATGCTCTGGAAATACGCCACGATGGCCGGGCGATCGATGACGAGCTCTCTGCAGCCGCATCGTCGCTGGTGAGCACCTGGATCGGGACGTTCCGTGACCGACGCCACCGGTGCGATCTCCTCGCGCGGTCCCATACGTAGCATGGCTGTTCTCCGAAATCAGGCGCCGGCTTGCGTCCGCCGCCTGGTGAAAGCGCAAGCGCGATGCCACGCGGAATTGCTGGCAGAAATCGGATATTTGCCCTGAACGTTGTGCCGAAACTGAGCACGCGCGGGTGCGTGGAATGGAACAGACGGCTAGGGACGATGCCAGTCTCTGTCGGGGACCTCGGTGACGGTCTCCGTGGCAACATGGCATGCTAGTAAAGTCGTGGGCTTCGAAGTCGACGCCCGCTCCGGGCAGGCCGCGAGACCTCCTCGGCGCGGACCGAGGTGACGCCATCCTGGCTCTGCAGCACGCCGTCCACGATGAGAAACGGCTCCTCGACGATGACGAGGCGATCGCGGGCGAACAGATCCGGCCGCACGATGATGTTGGCGATGCCGGTTTCGTCCTCGAGGCGTGAGGAACACGAAGCCTTTGGCCGTCCCCGGCCGCTGGCGGGTAATCACCATGCCGGCGACCCGCACGCGGCGGCCCTGCCGCGCCGCGTGCAGATCGCTGGCGCGCAGGATGCCGCGCATCGCCAGCTCGTCGCGCCGCAGCGCCATCGGATGGCGGCCGATCGAGAGGCCGGTGCCGGCGTAATCGGCGACCAGCCGCTCGGCCTCGGTCATCGGGCGGAGCGGGCGTCTGGTCGGCGTCCGCGACTCGCGGCTCGTGGCTCGCAGAGTCGCGGAGTCCGCAGTTGTCTTCTTCTTCAAAAAGCATATTCTGCGGCTCTGTGTGCTCTGCGTTCAACGTCGTAAACAATTCGCCCGATGGACGCACCGCCTGCTCGACCTGCCACAGCGCCGACCGCCGGTCGTATCCAAAGGCATTCAGCGCCCCGATGTCGGCCAGCGTGACGAGCTCGTCGCGGCGTAGGCCGACGCGCGCGACCAGCTCATCGAGCGAGGCAAACCGGCGCGTTGGCGCGTCACTCGGTGGCTCGCGGCTCGCGATGCGACCAGCTGTGCGAGCAGTTGTTGCAGAACCTGTGGCCGCCGTCGCATCTCGAGCATCGACGGATCGTCGCAGCCGCATTTGGGACAGCGGTCAGTGGTCGGTGGCTCGTGGCTCGGGCTCGTGGCTCGGACTGGCCGGGTCGGGCCGGGCGGGTCGATGGCTGGCGATTCGCACGCCGACTCCTGCGCGCAATCCGGCTGACGTAGCGCAGGCCCAGGCGGATCGCGCCGTCGGCTTCGACGGTGCAGTCCCAGTCCGACACCTGCACGTCGATCGGATGAAAACGGACGCCGCGCCGCTGCGCGTCCTTGACGAGCGTGGACGGATGGTAGAACCCCATCGGCTGGTTGTTCAGCAGCGCCGTGTAGAACGCCGCCGGGATAGTGCGCCTTGAGATACGCGCTGGCATACGCGAGCAGCGCGAAGCTGGCGGCGTGCGACTCGGGAAATCCGTAGAGCGCGAACGACGCGATCGAGCGTGATGATCTCGCTCGCGCCGCGTCGCCGGTGATGCCCTGCTGCGCCATGCCCGTCGCGCAGCTGCGCTTCGATCTGCTTCATCCGCTTTTCGGATCGCTTGAAGCCCATCGCGCGGCGCAGCTCCTCGGCCTGGCCGCCGGTGAATCCGGCCGCGACCATCGCCATCCGCAGCAGCTGCTCCTGGAAGAGCGGCACGCCGAGCGTCCGCGCGAGGATCGGCTCGAGCGACGGATGCGGATACTGCACCGGCTCGCGCCCCGCGCGCCGGTTCAGATACGGATGCACCATCTGCCCGACGATCGGGCCGGGCCGGATGATCGCCACCTGCACGACGATGTCGTAGAAGCGTGGCGGGCTGCAGCCGCGGCAGCGTCGCCATCTGCGCGCGCGACTCGACCTGGAAGATGCCGATCGTGTCGGCCTCCTGCAGCATCTTGTAGACGGCCGGATCGTCCTGCGGCAGGTGCGCGAGATCGACGCGTCAGCGGTTGAACGCAGAGCTCGCGGAGCTCGCAGAGTTTCCGGAGCTTCTCTGCGTGCTCCGCGGCTCTGCGTTGATCGTCGTCGCTCCCGTTGATCGAGCGTCAGCGCGTCCTGAATCGCGGCCATCATGCCGAGGCCGAGCAGATCGACCTTGACGATGCCCCATGTCGGCGCAATCGTCCTTGTCCCACTGCACGACGACGCGGCCGGGCATGCTGGCGTTTTCGAGCGGCACGCACGCGTCGAGGTGGCCCTGGCAGATGACCATGCCGCCGGAATGCTGGCCGAGATGCCGCGGCAGATCCTGCATCTCGCCCCACAGCGCGCGCGAACAGCCGCACGCGATCGGAATCGAGATCGAGGCCGACCGACGTCGAGATGCCGCGGCAGCGTCTCGGCGGGATCGACGGAATTCGAACTGGTTCATCACCTTGCGCGAGGCGATCGACCTGCGCGGCGTCGAGCCCGAGCGCCTTCCCCACTTCGCGCGCCGCGCTGCGGCCGCGGTAGGTGATGACGTTGGCGGTCATCGCCGCGCCGAGCCGGCCGTAGCTTCTCGTAGACGTGCTGGATCACGCGCTCGCGCCGATCGCCGCTCGGCAGATCGAGATCGATGTCGGGCCACTCGCCGCGCTCCTCCGACAGGAACCGCTCGAACAGCAGATCCATGCCGACCGGATCGACCGCCGTGATGCCGAGGCTGTAGCACACGGCGCTGTTGGCCGCGCGACCCGCGCCCCTGCACGAGGATGTCGTGCTGCCGGCAGAAATTGACGATGTCCCAGACGATGAGGAAGTAGCCGGCGAGCTCGAGCTTCTCGATGAGATCGAGCTCGCGCGCGATCTGCGCGCGGGCGCGATCGTGATACGGCCGGTACGCGCTCGCGCGCGCCGACGTCGGTGATCTTCCGCGAGAAACGACGCCTGCGTTTCGCCGTGCGGCACCGGGTAATCGGGAAACCGGTAGCCGAGATCCGCCATCGTGTACTGCAGCGCGCGTCGGCGAGCTCGGCGCGTCGCGCTCGACCGCGCCGGGCACGATCGGCGAACGAGCGCCGCCATGTCGCGCCGGCGCCTTGAGATACGCGTTCGGCGTTCGGCGCCAGCCGCCGTCCCGCATGGACGAGATCCGTGTGGTGGTGAATGCACGTGAGGACGTCGAACAGCGGACGCCGATCGGGCGTCGCGAAGCGGACGCCGCCGGTCGCCACGACGCGGCACGCGAAACGCCGACGCCAGCTCGACGAGCGCCTGGTTGTCCGCGTCTTCGCCGCGCCGGCGGTGGCGCTGCAGCTCGATGATACAGCATGCTGGCGGCCGAACAGGCCGACCAGACGATCGACGAGGCCGCCGACGCCGTGCCGATGCCCGCCGAGCGCGGCGCGGCCGGCGAGCGCGACCAGCCCGCCGACGTGGCCGTCCAGATCGTCCGAGCGTCAGCGCGCCCTCGCCTTTCGGCGCGCGCATCTTCATGCGCGTGATCAGCCGGCAGAGGTTGCGATAGCCCGTCCTGCGTTTCGCAGAGGACGGGGAGTGAAGACGCTGGAGGCGGGCCGGGAGGTCAGGCAAGTCGTGGAGCGCGCCGAGCCTCTGTGTCCAGTCCCCGTCCCGCCCTCCCGCCTGCCTGACCTCGCCTGCCCCACGATCGTCAGCTCCGCGCCGATGATCGGCCGCAGCCCGGCCGCGAGCGCGGCCTTGTGAAACCGCGGGGCGCCGTAGACGCCGTCGCGATCGAGCAGCGCGAGCGCAGGGTAGCCGAGCTCGGCCGCGCGCTCGACGAGCGCTTCAGGCAGCGACGCCGCCTGGAGAAAACTGAACGCGGACGAGGCGTGGAGCTCGACGTTTACACGATGGATCGGTGACCGGTAGTCGGTGATTGCAACTCGTGTTCAAGTCAGCAGATGGCGTCGATGAACCAGCCGCCCGTGGCGCGGTCCATGAACACGCGATACGCGCCGCCGTCGTTGAGCGTGACGTCCCATTCGTCGCGATCCCAGCCGCCCGCCGCGCCTGCCTGCCTCGCCCCCGATGTCCCACCATTCCCCCGACGTTCTCCACGGTCCCGACGCGCGCACCACCGTTCCTCCCGCAAACCCGCGCCGATCCGTCGTCACGCGCACCGGCCGGCCGCTCGCGTCCGCCGCGACGCGTCCCGGCACCGGCTGGCGGCAGCGGCGCAAGGACAGAGGCTGGCGGCTCGGAGGCTCGGAGCTCGGGAGTCCTGAGCTCAGCAGTCAGGGGCTCGAGAGTCCTCGTGCCCGCGACTGCGACTGCGCTGGCGTCGTGATCTGGCGCAAACGGCTTTCATCACAAACGCCCCGGGCCGATACGAGTCCACGGTCGCCGGCGCGACCGATGCGGTCCTGCCCCATCACGGCGCCGAGCCGCGCGAGCAGCGTCGAGAGCTGCTCGGGCGTCGGCTGCGGACGGGCGAACAGCGTGTGCTGCACCACGCGGCCCGGCGTCGGATCGATGACGATGGTCACGCGATCGACGGCGGCAGCGCGGGCGGATGCGATTCGAGATCCAGCAGCGCCAGCGTGCGCAGCGTCCGGACGTCGCGCATCGGCGACGGCAGCTCGAGGCGGCGCGCGTGCACGATCGCCGCGCCACCAGCCCGAGCTGCACGTGCAGCACGGCCACGCCGCGGTCGCGGCGCTCGAGGCGGATCGACAGCGGCTCGAGCAGCCGCGTGAGCACGAACGACAGCGGCTCGAGGCCCTCGATCGGCCACTCGAGATCCATGGACGACTCGAACCGCTCCTCCGGCAGCATCCGGCACGAGCGGCCGGACGTCGTCGCCTCGCGCCAGGGCCTGCCACAGCAGGCCCTGCCCGCCCGAGCCGGGCCGACAGATCGGCCGGCGGCAGCGCCGCGCAGCTCGCCGAGCGTCCTGAGCCCCCAGCGTTGAAACGCAGAGATCGCAGAGGATCGCGGGGTCTCTTTGCGCGAAGTTCGTCTCTGCGTGCTCTGCGGTGCTCTGCGTTGATCGTCGTGATCGCGATCGATCTTTTCGAGGATGCCCGATCGGCAGCGGGGCAGAGCGCGTCACGCTTCCGCGCCCGGCGTCGACCACGGTGAGGCCGGGACGGGCGATCGCGAGCACCAGCGCCGCCGTCCGCGTGCGCGGCCACGGCGACGTGCACGCACGCCGCGCCGGGCCGCCTCGCGCCGCAGCTCTTCGCCAATCGTCCGCGCGTCGCCGAGCAGCCGGTCGAGGCCGCGGCACGTCGATCGACGACCACATCGCCGGCACGCTTTCATAGCGCGGAGAAAATCCTGCGCGATCGCGACGAGATCGTTCACGACATTCAACGCAGAGATCGCAGAGATCGCAGAGTTTTCGTACAGATATTTCTCTGTGTGCTCCGCGTGCTCTGCGTTGATCGTCGTGATCGCGGCTCGGCTGCCGGTCGGCAGGCGCATGGCGAATCGCTAGCAGGACGTTCCTCAGAATGTTCTTCAGAATGCTCTTGAGCGCGGGGGCGTGCAGCGTGAGCCCGCGCCGGGCTTCTGGCCATCCGATCCGATCCGACCAGCAGGCAGGCGGTCTGGGTGCCTTCGACCATCCGCTGCAGCCGCAGCCAGGTCGTGAACGGCAGCCGGCGGATGGCGTCGGCGGGCGCTTCGCCCGCGTCGAACACCACCAGGCCGAACTGGCCGGCCTCGCAGCACGAGCGTGAGCGCGCGGATGGCCTGCACCAGCGCGCGCTGGTTGAGATCGCGGCACAGCCCGGGGTTCGGCACGACGAAGCCGCGGATCCAGAGCAGCCGATCGAGATCGATGCCGGCCTCGGCCGCCGATTCCACGTCGAGCATGTCGAGCGCATCGACGAGCGCGACGAGCTCGCCGCGCGCGCTGGCCGCCGCCAGCAGCTGGAACAACAGGCGCGTCCGCCCCGACGACCGCGGGCCGACGAGCTCGGACACGTGCCCGCGCGGGACCCCGCCATGCAGCCGGGCGTCTAAGGCTGCGTGTCCGGTCGAGGCGTAGTCGAGCCCGGGACGCGCGGGCCGCGCGTAAGCGTCCGATCGAGCTTTTTCGTATGCAGGAGTGATTCGAGATCGGCGCGAGCAAGAGAAGCCATAGCTATTTTCGCCTTTTATTCGCCTCGCGACGACGAACTATAGCGCGGCTCTCCAGCGCGATCAAGCGCGGAGCTTAATGTAAGATGACCAGTCAGACCCTAAAGGCCTGTACGACAAACGCTTAGGACCCACTTGGCCGAAACCGCCGCCGCCAAAACCACCGAGCCAGTCGCGCCCGTGCCCCGTCGACCCGACGTCACCCGCAAGGCCGTCCACGACTGTTCGGACGCGGCCTGCGGCGCATGCTGGCGGCGTTCACCTATCGCGATTTCCGCGTCCAGTGGATCGGCGCCTGCAGCTCGGCCATCGGCACCTGGATGCAGATCGTCGCGCAGAACTGGCTGGTCCTCTCGCTGACCAACTCGCACGTTCTACCTCGGCCTCGACGCGTTCCTCCAGCAGCTCCCGATCATCCTGTTCACGCTCATCGGCGGCGTGTTCGCCGATCGCTACGACCGCCGCAAGACGCTGATGGCGTCGCAGTACATCCAGATGGCGACGTCGGCCACGCTCGCCGTCCTGATGTATCTCCAGCGTCGTCCAGATCTGGCACATCCTGGCGCTGTCGTTCGTCACCGGGCGTCGCGCAGTCGTTCGGCGGCCCGGCGTACCAGTCGCTGCTGCCGTCGCTCGTCGACAAGAAAGATCTGCCGAACGCCGTCGCGCTCAACTCGATCCAGTTCAACCTCGCGCGCGTGCTCGGCCCGCTGCTCTTCGCGCGCGACGCTCGCCGCGTTCACCAGATGGGGCTACAGCGAGCCGCAGGCGATGAACGCGGCCTTCCTCGCTCAACGCGCTGTCGTTCCTCGTCGTCATCGGCACGCTGATGTCGCTGCACGTGAAGCACATCCCGCCGACGCACACCAAGCGCATGCGCGACGAGCTGCAGGGCGGCCTCCACTACGTGCGCCACCACGGCAGCCTGGTCGCGCTCATCGTCCTCGCGGCGGCGACGACGTTCCTCGGGTTTGCGATTCTGACGTTTCTGCCGCGTGTTCGCGCAGCGAGCGTGTTTCACGCAGGCGCCAGCACCTACAGCCGCCTGATGGCGTTTTCGGGCGCCGGCTCGATCGTCGGCGCGCTCGTCGTGGCGTGGCTCGGGCAAATTCAAGCGGATGGGGCTGACGGCGCTGCTGGTGCAGGCGGTCTACGGCATCGCTGATTCTGGCGTTCGCCATGTCGCGCGTGCTCTGGCTGAGCGAGATCCTGCTCTTCTTCACCGGCGCGGCGCTGATGATGGTGTTCTCGACGGTGACCTCGCTCGTGCAGCTCATCGCGCCCAACGAGATGCGCGGCCGCGTGATGAGCATCTACATGGTGGCGTTCCGCGGCGGCATGCCGCTCGGCAGCCTCGTCAGCGGCTACTTCGCGACGCTCGATCGGCGCGCCGATGGTCATCGGCATCAACGGCGTCGCTCCTGGTCGCTCGTCGCGATCTACTTCCTGGTCATTCGAAGCCACGGCGTCAGGAAGCCTAGAAGAAAGTTGGAAGTTCAAAGTTAAAGTTGCAAAGTAAGCTACGGCAGATGGTCGCGGCTGCGCGGATCGCGATCGCGTCCTGCAGGCGCAGGCCGCCGGCTGACGAGTCGCACGGCTCGAGCGGCAGCGCGTCGATGCGCATCGGGCAGCAGGAGACGCCGTGCTACTACCGCCGCCTATCGCGGCATCACGCGCGATCGGGCCAATACGAGACGCGCCGAACAGATTCAGAAGCCGGACGCGAGCGCAGCCGGCGCACGCGTCAGTGACGTCCGCGGTCGAGCTGCACGGCGACACGGCGATCGTCACGGGCATCGAAGGACCGCGGCAGAGCGCGCGACCGCGATCGCGTCGCTGCGCATCTGGACGTGGACGACGGCGACGCGCTGGACAGATCGTCGCGCGCGCAGACGACGTGGATCGGCAGTCGGACCGAGCGTTCCGGCTGCCGTCAGGGCCGCTGCCGCACACGACGCCGGTCGAGCCGTTCCAGCCGGCAACGTGCCAGCCGAAGTGGCCGATCTGGAAATCGCAGGAGGCGCTGATGCGATCGTTCTCCGAGGCCGATCCCGACAGCCTACCAGACGTTCTCGACCGGAGCAGTCACTGCGCATGACGACCAACGGCGACGTCGATCGCCCGCGATCAGTGGCTGGACACGATCGCGAAGCGCGTCAGAAGGTCCGCTGGCGGTCGTGGACGAAGTCACGAATCGCGGTGTACGGCGACGTCGGCATCGTCCACGCTGCGCGGCCACGAAGCCAACCCGACGCGCCAGAGCTGGGTGTATCTGCTGGACAGGACGGCGTCTGGAAGCTGCACCTGCAGATGCACTCACGAGCGCATGCATCAGGTCATCTGACGGCTGCAAGGACGTCAATGCCGTAACGATCACCACATGACATCGCCGGCCGCAGACCGCGGCAGCCCTGCACCACCTGACCGACGATGTTGATCGAGGCCGCCGAGAAACTGTCCGTCGCGCAGCGAGCGCGAAGCTCTCGAACGCGTACGACGAAAACGTCGTGAACCCGCCGAGGACGCCGACGAGCAGAAACAGCCGCAGCTCGGGCGCCAGCGGCACGCGCGCTGATTGCCGGCGCCGGCGATCGCGCCCAAACACCAGAGCAGCCGATGCAGGTTGACGGCGAACGTGCCGAGCGGAAAGAGCGTGCCGGTGACGCGCAGGACGACGACTGCGACAGCGAATAGCGCGCCGTCGGAACCGAGCGCGCCGCCGACGCGCAATGAGCAAGAAGATTCAGAGGATTCACGCTAGAATATCGACGTTCCCCATTATGCCTGCATTCGAGATCCTCACCGAGCTCCGGCGCTCGGCTCGCTGCTCGGCATGCGCCACGCGCTCGAGCCGGATCATCTGACGGCGGTGTCGACGCTCGTGACCGGCGGGCGCAGCAGCTATCGCGCGGCGATGCTCGGCGCGTTCTGGGGCCTCGGCCACACGCTGTCGCTCGTCGTCGTCGGCGCCGTGCTCGTGCGTGCTCCGCGCGGAAATGCCGGCGCGCGTGTCGGACCTGTTCGAGTTGTTCGTCGCCGTGATGCTCGTCGGCCTCGGCGCGCGCGCGATCGTGCTGGCCGTGCGTGCAGGGCCGCATCGGCCCGGCGCACGAGCATCATCACGGCCGCCTCGTGCACAACCACGCGGGCGCGCGCCGCACGTCCACGTCGGCACAGCTGGACGCTCGGCCGCGCCGGCCGCTGCTCGTCGGCGCCGTGCACGGCCTGGCCGGCAGCGGCGCCCTGACCGCGCTCGTGCTCGCGACGCTGTCGTCCACGACGGCGCGGATCACGTACATGGCGCTGTTCGGGCTCGGATCGACGCTCGGCATGGCGGCGCTGTCGGGACTGCTCGGCTGGCCGCTCGCGCAGCTGGGCACCGAACCGCACGCTCGTCCGCGGCGATGTCGCTCGCCGTCGGCTGCGTCTCGATCGTGCTGGGCGTCTTCTGGGGCTACCCGCTCACTTCACGGTTACTGACCAACTGACCGGCGCCGACACGGGGTTGAAGCAGACCGCGTCGTCGCACGCCTGGTATTTCAACACGCCGGCCACCGTCACGCGATCGCCGGCCTTGAACGGCGTGCCAGCGTGATGCGTCTGCTCGAGCCGAAACGGCGACGTCGAACACGGGCACGTGTTCCTTCAGCGGCTCGAAATGCCAGTCCTGGGATTTCGGATACGCCAGCTTGCCGACCTTGACGCCCGGCGCGCGGCGTGATCGGTCAGCGCAATCGGAATGTAGTGCCCTTCGCGCCGGGCGCGTAGACATGCACCTTCGGATCCGGCGTCACGTCCACGAACAGCTGATCGTCTCGCCCGCGCCGCGCCTCGACGCGCTCGCGCTGCGCGGCCATCGTTGATGTGCGGCGTCGGCGGCGCGTCCAGGAGTTGGGCGAGCAACAGGACCAGAAAGGCCATGGGGTGATTATAGGAGGTTGGGGGCTGGAGGCTAGGGACTGGGGACTAATCGCCCAAGCCCCAAGCCCCGAGTCCCCAGCGCCTCTAGCCTCCACTAGAATGTTCCCGTGACTCGAGTGCTCGTCGTCGAGGACGATCCGGACATCGCGCAGCTGCGTCGTGCCACTATCTCGGCAAGGCTGGCTTTTCCGCCGAGACGGTGGCGAACGGGCGCGACGCGCTCGACGGCGATCGCCGCGCCGGCCGCCGGACCTGCTCGGTGCTCGACCTGATGCTGCCCCAGGTGGACGGCCTCGAGATCTGCCGCATCGTGCGCGGTCGAACGAGGCGACCGCCGGCGATTCCGATCATCATGCTGACGGCGCGCGCCGAGGAGTCGGATCGCATCGTCGGCCTCGAGCTCGGCGCCGACGACTACCTCGCCAAGCCGTTCAGCCCGAACGAGCTCGTCGCGCGCGTCCGCGCGCTGCTGCGCCGGCGCCGACGCGCCGCGCCGGCGCACGGGCCAGCCATCGACGCTACGGCGCCGATCGTCGGTGGACGCCGATCGGCACACGGTGTCGGTCGCCGGCGAGACGAGTGACGCTGACGGCCGAAGGAGTTCCTGCTCCTCGAATACCTGCTTGCAGCATCGCGGCCGGCGTGCTCGTCGCGCGATCTGCTGCTGACCGACGTCTGGGGCTACCGCTACACGGGCGGCACGCGCACGGTGGACGTCCACGTCCGGCGGCTGCGCGAGAAACTGCCGCCTGCTCGACGACGGCGCTGGTGACGGTGAAGCAGTTCGGAGCTACAAGCTGCTCGAGATCCAACCAGCAGCGCCGAACGAGCTGACGGCACGTCGAATCTTCGTGTCTCGGACTGATCTACGGCTCATGCGCTCGTGACGTTCCAGACCAAGCTGTTCTCTGCGGCGATCGGTCGCGGCGGCGATCGCGACTGGCGGTCGCGGGCGTGCTGCTTCGCGACAGCGACGCGCGCCGGACCGATGCGCAGATCGAGCGGACGCTGATCGCGGAGGCGCGGCTGGCCGCGCGAGCTCGCTGGCACAGCCGTCGCGCCGCACGTCGACACGTCGCGCGCAGCTCGACGCCGAGGCCGATCGCATCGGCGCGCTGCTCGAGCGCCCGCGTGACGTTCATCGCCGCGGACGGCCGGGTGGTCGGCGATTCCGCGGAACCGCTCGACGGCGTCGCCGCGACTGGAGAATCACGCGTCGCGCCCCGAGGTCGTCGACGCGCGGGCAGCGGCCTCGGCACGCGCGCCGCGCACCAGCGCACACGCTCAACATCGACATGCTGTACGTCGCCGTGCCGGTCACGCATCCGGCGCATCGCGTTCGTCCGCGTCGCGCTGCCGCTCGACCGACATCCGCCAGCAGCTCGCAGCCGGTCCTGACGCGCGACGCTCGCCGCGCTCGGCCTCGCGCTCGTCGGGCGCCGCCGCGATCGCGCTGGTCATCGTCGCGCGCGCATCGGCCACCGCGTGCGCGGCGATCGCCGGCGTCGCGCGCGCGCTACCGGCAGCGGCGACCTGACGCCGCTCGCGCCTCGACTACGGCGACGACGAGCTCGGCGCGGTGGCGCGGCGCGCTCGACGAGTCGGTGCAGGTGGTCGGGCGCCAGCTCGCCGAGCATGGCGCGCGATCGCGCGCGGATGGAGGCCGATCCTCGCCGGCATGATCGAAGGCGTCATCGTCGTCGATCCGCAGGGACGGCTGCAGCTGGTCAACGAGCGCGGCGCGGCGGATGCTGAAGCTCGACGACGCCGCCGATCGGCCGGCACTACGTCGAGACCATCCGCCATCCGGCGATCGCGCGACCTCGTCGCGGCCGCTCTCGGCGGCGGTCACCCGACGCGGCTGCAGCTGGCGCCGCCGCGCGATCCGTCACGCGGACGATCATGGCGCGGGCGACGCCCGCGGCCTGGCGGCAGCGCGCACGGCGTCGTCCTCGTGCTGCACGACATCACCGGACCTGCAAGCGCGCCGATCAGATCCGGCGCGATTTCGTCGCGAACGTCTCGCACGAGCTGCGGACGCCGCTGACGGCCATCCGCGGCTACGTCGAAGCTGCTCGTGGACACCGATGCGTCAGGCGAGCAGGGCCGGACGTTTCCGGCATCATCGCCGCCACTCGGAACGGATGGAGCGCCTGGTCAAAGGACCTGCTGCGGCTCGCCCGTCTCGACTGCGGGGCAGGAAACCGTCGACATCATCGTTGCGACACGCGAAATCTCGTCGAGGGCGTGATCGGACGACCTCGGGCCGTCGGCCGAGTCGCGGCCAACGCGCATCGAGATCGCCGTCGAGCCCGGCGCAGAAAGCTCCTGCGGGGCGATCCGCCAAGGTGCCGACGCGCTCCGCAACCTCGTCGCGAACGCGATCACATACTCGCCCGAGCACCGACCATCGGATCGATGCCGGCCGCGCTGACGACCAGTCATGCGCTCTCCGTGTCCGACGAAGGTCGGAGTATTCCGGAGGAGGATCTGTCCAGCGCGTGTTCGAGCGGTTCTACCGGGTGGACAAGTCGCGCGCTGCGCGGTTCAGGCGGCACCGGGCCTCGGACTCAGCCATCGTGCAGGCACCTGATCGAGCTGCACCACGAGGCAGCGTGCGCGCCGAGAACCGGCCGGAAGGCGGTGCCCCGCGCGACGATCGCGTTGCCGCTCTCGACGCTACCGCTGGCCTGACGCCGCCCGTTCCTCGGCCTGCGAGCCGCTCAGGATGTTGATCATCGCGTAGTTGCCCTCGTGGCGCGTGCTCGGGCACCTGCACCTGCCGCGCGGTCTTTCTTCAGGTCGAGCGACGCCGTCCACGGCCGCGAGAACGTCGTCGGGTCCTCGACCGTCAGCTTCGTAGCGCACCGTGCTGGCATCGACGCGTCTGAACCGCTCGATCGACGTGCAGGTTCGTCGTCGCGCCCGCGATAGTTCGCCCGTCCGTCGAGAAGTTGCGTGACGTCGACGACGAGCGTGTCGCCTTCCCAGTGTCCGCGCGAATCGCCGAAATACGGACGGATCGCGCGGCGAGACGTGCGGCCGGTCGTCGAGCGGGATCACGCGCGCGTCGTGAATCATCTCGTAGCGGATCGCCACGTAGCCCGGGCCCTGGACGATCTGCGACGTGTTGTCGTAGATCGTCGGGAAGATCACGTGCGGGAACCCGCGCGTGATGCAGCGATCGTAGCGATCGAGATCCTCCGGCCCGTTGAAGCGACGGCCGTCCGGGCGTGCGCGCGCCGACGGCCGCGGCCGCACGCTGCCGCGCCTCGTCGTTCAGAACGGAATGCGTCCGTCCGGCGGGTCGATGACGATCGACGTGCGTCGCGACGGCTTCCCGCGCTCGATCCAGTGCGCGGGCGGCCCGGTGCCGCCGCTGCCGGACCGCCCTCCGGCGGTCGGCGCGCGGCGCCACGAAGACCCTCGCGGTCGGCATCCTCCTGCCGCTCGGCCTGCGCCTGGCCGCTGCGCGAATTCCTCGGCGCGTCACGAACTGCGCGGTCGCCGAACTGAACCGGCCGCTCGAACGGCACGCCCAGCTCGTCGTCGGTCGTGAAAATGCCCGAGATGTCGGGATCGCCCCAGGCCGTTTTCAGAGCGGTCCACGATTTGGCGGGCGCCTGCCCCGCGAGGGACGGCGACGGCAGCCGCGAGCAGGACGGCCGAGACAAGAAGCCGCATGCGGTCATCAACCTCTGGCTCACGTGGCAGTCCGTTTCGAGGGTCGGAACGGCGCGGCTGAAACCGGCGCTGCGGGCTAGTCGTGCGCCGAGCGGCGCGCAGGAGCAATAGCGTCCGGCGCCGATGGCCGCCGGCGGCGGGGATCGTCAGCAGCCAGGCCCAGACGATCTGCCCGGCCACGCCCCAGCGGACCGCGGACAGCCGCCGCGTCGACCCCGACGCCGACGATCGCGCCGGTGATGGCGTGCGTCGTGCTGACGGGGACGCCGAAGTGCGTCGCGGTGAACAGCGCGACGGCGGCGCCGGTCTCGGCCGCGAAGCCGCCGACCGGCTGCAGCTTCGTGATCTTCGATCCCATCGTGTGGATGATGCGCCAGCCGCCCGGCCAGCGTCCCGAGCGCCGATCGCGGCGTGCGCGGCCAGCACGCACCCAGAACGGGACGTGGAACGTCGTGATGTAGCCGGCCGCTGAACAGCACGCCGGCGATGATGCCCATCGTCTTCTGCGCGTCGTTGCCGCCGTGGTTCAGGCTGAAGAACGCCGCCGACACGCAGCTGCAGCCGGCGGAACCAGCTGATCGACGCGCGCCGGGCGGCGTGCCGCGGAACATCCAGAAGATCGCGATCATCAGCCCGTAGCCCGACGGCCAGGCCGATGAGCGGCGACAGACGACGATGAAGACGAGCGTCTTGGTCCAGGCCGGCACCGGCAACGATCGCGGCCAAGCCGCGCCTTCGCGACCGCGGCGCCCGCGTAGCCGCCGATCAGCGCGTGCGACGAGCTCGTCGGCAGCGCCGAGCCACCACGTGAGCAGGCTCCACGACGATCGCGCCGACCAGCCCGGCGCAGATCACGGCGCAGCGTGACGATCGTGATGTCGATCGTGCCCTAGCCGATCGTCTGCGCGACGGCCGGTGCCGAAGACGAACGCGGCGATGAAAGTTGAAGAACGCGGCCCAGACGACCGCCTTGCCGGGCGACAGCACGCGCGTCGAGACCACCGTCGCGATCGAGTTGGCCGCGTCGTGAAACCCGTTGATGTAGTCGAAGAACGAGCGCGACGACGACGAGGCCGGCGACGGACGAGAGGCAGCATCCGCGCCTAACCGTGCTTGACCACGACGCCTTCGATGACGTTGGCCACGTCCTCGCAGCGGTCGGTCGCTTCCTCGAGGAAGTCGAGCGTCTCCTTCCACTTCATCACGGCGATCGGATTCGTTTCCTCGTCGAACAGGCGGCCGACGGCCTGCTGGTGCGATGCGGTCGGCTTCGTTCTCGAGCCGGTTGATCTCGACGCGCGTGCACCGCGAGGCCCTTGCTGCCGTCGCTGAGCGCCGCGAGCGCCTGGCGCGATCGCCACGGTGGACGCCGAGATGACCTGCGCCAGCTCGCGCGCGCCGAAGCGCACGGTGTCGAGGCGATACAGCCGCACGACGCGTCGCCGACGCGTCGATGGCGTCCATCACGTCGTCGAGCGATCGGGCCAGCGCGTGGATGTCTTCGCGATCGATCGGGCGTGACGAACGTGCGGTTGAGCCGCTGGATGATCTCGTGCGTCAGGAAGTCGCACTTGTGCTCGACTTCCTTGATCTCGTCGGCCTTGTCCCAGATGGGCTTGTCGGCCGGCGAGCATCTCTTCGAGCAGGCGCGCGCCTTTCTGCAGCTCGTCGGCCATGCGCGAGAAAATCGGCGTAGAACTTCTCTTCTCGCGGAATCAGACGGAAAAGCCAATCCATGTCCCCCAGACGCTCCGCACGACTGCCGGCCGGCGTGGCCAAAACCTCGAGGATTGTAGCAGATTCGTTTACACGGCCGTTACACTCGTTACACGACGCGCCGATGTAGCATTCGCTGACAGCCGATGGCCCGTTCACAACGAAGTTCTCGCGCTCGTGCTCGGCGGCGGCCAGGGCTCGCGGCTCTTCCCGCTCACGCAGCATTCGCTCGAAGCCGGCCGTGCCGATCGGCGGCAAATACCGCCTGATCGACATCCCGATCAGCAACTGCCTGCACGCCGACATCCGGCGGATCTTCGTGCTGACGCAGTTCAACTCGGCGTCGCTCAACCGGCACATCGGCGCAGACCTACCGGATGGACCTCTTCAGCCAGGGCTTCGTCGAGATCCTCGCGGCCGAGCAGACGCCGGACAACTCCAGACTGGTTTCAGGGCACGGCCGACGCCGTCCGCCAGGCCGCGCGGCACTTCGCGCGCTACGACGCCGACTACTACCTGATCCTCGCCGGCGATCATCTCTACCGGATGGACTACTGCGAGCTCGTCGACGCGCACATCGATCGGCAGCGCCGACATCACGATCGCCGCGCAGCCGGTGACGCCCGACGACGCGTCGGCGCATGGGCATCTTCCGGTTCGACCGCGACGGCCAGATCGTCGGCGTTCGAGGAGAAGCCGGACGCCGCGCGCCTCGCGGAGATCGGCCAGAGCATTCCGGCGGGCGCGTCGTTCGCCGGGCACACGCCGGACAAGCCGTTCGTCGCCTCGATGGGCATCTACGTGTTCTCGCGCGAGGTGCTGCTTCGAGGTGCTCGCGCAGGACGAGGCGACGGACTTCGGCCGGGGATCATCCCGCAGGCGCTCGAGCCACTACGACGTGCAGCGCGCACCTGTTTCGCGGCTACTGGGCCGACGTCGGAACCATCCAGTCGTTCTACGACGCCAACATCATGCTCGACGCAGCCCGGCGCGCCGTTCAGCTTCTACGATCCGCGCCGGCCGATCTACACGCGCGCCGCGCTTTCTGCCGGGCGCCCGCGCTCGGCCGACTGCACCGTGCGCGACGCGATCATCGCCGAAGGCTGCGACATCGATCGGTGCGCGATCGAGCAGTCCGTCATCGGCATCCGCACCAACATCCGGCCGGGCACGCGCATCACGCGCTCGTGCTGCTCGGCGCCGACTTCTGCAGTCCGACGATGAAGCGCCCGCGCGCGGCAACAGCCGCGGCTCGGCATCGGCCGCGACGTCGTCCTCGACCGGGTGATCGTGGACAAGAACGCGCGGATCGGCGACGGCGTGAGGCCTGACCAACACCGTGCGGCGTCCAGGAGGCCGACGGGCCCCGGCCACTACGTCCGCGGCGGCATCGTCGATCGTTCCGACAGGACGGGCGTGATCGAGGCGGATGGGAGTCGGGTCTAGAGGTCATGGAGGACTGGGGCCTGGAAAGACGCACCCTCAGGCTCTCGCCCCCAGCCTCCAGCCCCCAGCCCCCACAGTTAACCGTCCCGTAACGTCCCCGTCACACCCCCATCACACCCCTTCTACGCTCGATTCCTAACGTAAGGTCCGGCTCGGAGCCGGGCCATGGGGAGTATCGATGAGTTACCGCACGTGGTGGACGGCATTTGTTCATCGCGCTCATGATCGCGGCGCCAGCCTTCGCGCAGGTGGACCAGGGGCCGCTTTACCGGAACGGTTCGCGACCAGTCCAACGCCTTCGTCGGCGGCGCCACCGTCAAGGTCGACAGAACGAGCGGACTGGCGAAGAGCGGCGTGCGTGCTGACAAACCCGCAGGGCTACTTCCTCGTCGGATCGCTCAAGCCGTCCACCTACACGATTCGGGCTGAGAGAGACGGCTTCGCGCGCCATCGAGATACACGGGCATGACCTCGCAGGTCGGGCAGGAGCTGAGCCTCGACTTCGAGTTCAAGCCGGCGGGCGTGCAGGAAGCCGTGACGGTCATCGGCACGGCGCCGGTCCTCGACCTGAGCTCGGCGCGCATCGGGCGTCAACGTCAGCGAGCGCGACGTCAACAACCTGCCCGTCAACGGCCGCCAGATGTCGCAGCTGATGCTGCAGGCGCCCGGCTCGCAGAACGCCGGCACCGGCACCTGGCAGGACATCCGCTTCTCAGCGGCCGCGCCGTCGAGCAGAACGCCATCCGCTACGACGGCGTCGAAGGGCTCGGCGATCATCGACGCCGCGCCCGGCAACCTCAACGGCGAGATCGCCACGCCGTTCAAGCTGCAGGCGAGCCTCGAGAACGTGCAGGAGTTCCGCGTCGAGTCGAACAGCTACCCGGCCGAGTTCGGCACGGGCAGCCGGCGGGCAGGTGAACGTCGTCACCAAGTCCGGGCACCAACGCGCTTCACGGATCGGTCGTTCGATTACATCCGCAACGACGCGCTCGACGCGCCGCAACTACTTCGATCACCGCACGGCCGTGAGCTGTCCGCGAAGTCGCCAAGTCGCTCCTCAAGCAGCATCAGTTCGGCGGCTCGTTCGGCGGCCCGCTCGTCGAAGGACCGCGCGTTCTTCTTCGGCAGCTACGAAGGCTACCAGCCTGAATGCCGGCATCAACTTCGTCGAGGCGCGTGCCGAGCGCCGCCGGCGTGGGCGCGGGCGGTGCCGGCGATCGCGCCGCTGCGACCCGGCTTCCTGGCGCCGACGGCCGTCATCCTGCCGGGCAAGTCCATCGAACCCCGACTTCGACATCGCGCAGCTTCAGAGCCTGCAGGAGGTGACGGAGACACTCGTTCAGCGTCACGGCTCGACTTCGCGCATGTGCACCGAACTGGTCGTCGCTATGTCCGCGTGTTCCACGACCAGGCCACGAGCGATGCAGCCCGAGGGCGTCAGCGGCCGCAGGTCGTGATCATCACGGACGAACCCGACGAACGCGATCTTCAACCTGCAGGGCATGCTGTCGGACGGACCATGCGAACGAGTTCAAGTTCGGCTACAACGCCGGCGCCGACAACATCGTCGGGTCAGGCGCCGGTCGATCAACGGCATCGACTTCAACAGCCTTCATCATCAACCTGAGCGGATCGGTGGCCAACACCGGCATCGCCGGCCAGGGTTCATCGTCCGGCATCGTCGTGCCGGGCGGCCTCGTCCGCGCCAACAGCGCGACCGAACGGGCACGCGCAGCCGTACGATCCCGTACTCGCTGTCGATCATCGACTAGCTGTCAGTTCGGTCACGCGGCAGCCACTACGCTGAAGTTCGGGCGGCGAGCTCCGCACCATCCGGATGTCGACGGATCGCATCGGCGGCACGACGTACACGTTCGCGAACGTGAGCGCGTTCCATGGCCAACCAGGCGTCGACCGTGCAGTTCCTCGGCGACGTGAGCGCGCCGAGCCGTGTTCAACAACGGCGCGACCGGCGCGCGCAACACCGTCAAGCAGAGCTACTTCATCGCCTACGCGCAGGACGAGTGGCACGCTCGGCGCCGAAGGCGACGCTGAACTACGGCCTCCGCTACGACTACTACACGCCGCTGCGCGAGGCGAACAACCTGATCGTGAAGTTCAACATCGACACCGGCGTGATCGATCCCGAACACGACGCACGCTGTACCGACTCGAAGAAGAACAACTTCCAGCCGCGCGTGTCGTTCACGTATGCGCCCGGCAAGACCGGTGTTCCGCACGCGGCTTCGGCATCTTCGTCGGCCCGGGCCAGACCGAGGACCAGATCCAGCCCGGTCGAGAGCGACCGCGTCAGCTCGACGCATCAGCAACACGCGCGTATCCGATCGATCCCGCGCTGCTGACGGCGAACTTCGTCAGCAACCCGAACAACCGCATCGTACCAGCCGCGCGCCTACGCGAACGAATACACGATTCCGGAGCGGATCTACCAGTACACGGCGTCGGTGCAGCAGGACCTCGGGCACGCATACCGGCGACGGCCGCCTACATCGGCAGCCAGGGCCACAACCTGTTCCTGCGCAGCGTCGCGAACCAGATCACGCAGGTCGTCACGAACCCGAACCCGGCGAACGCCGCGTTCGTCATCCGCGAGTTCTCGATCGTGCAGCGCGACGCCGCGGGCAACATCACCGGCGTGCAGAATCCGTACGCCGAAGTCGACTACAAGACCAGCGGCGGGCACGACAGCCTACAACGCGATGATGCTGTCAGCTGTCGCAGGCGCTCGTCGACCGGCGTCAGCCTGAACGTGCAGTACGCTGGGCCGGAGCTACGGCAACACCGCCGGATCGAACGAGGCGCTGACCGCCGGCAACAACGCGCGCGCAACCTCAGCGACTTCGACTACGACAACGGCTACAACAACTTCGACGTGCGGCACACGTTCAACCTGAGCGCTGCTGTATCCGATTCCCTACGGCCGCGGCCGCCGCGCACGCGGCGACGCGGCGTCGTCGGACGGCGCTGCTCGGCGGCTGGGACATCGGCGGCATCATCAACGCGCGCAGCGGCCTGCCGATCAACGTGCTCATCGTCCGCCCGGACGTCGTCTACCGCGATCGCGGCCGGCAACATCTTCACCAACCCGGCGGCCGGATCGCGTGGCGATCATCAACACGCCGGGCGGCGGCAACTCGCGCAACGTCCGGCGGCCGGATCGTGGTGCCCGGCGTCGGATCCGTTCATCAGGACGGCGGACTGCTGTTCCTGAACCCGGCGGCGTTCGCGACGCCCGCGCCCGGCACGTTCGGCAACCTGGAGCGCGAATTCGCTCCACGGACCGAGCTTCCGGCAGGTCGACTTCGTTGCTTCTCGAAGCACTTCAGCGCCGGCGGCCGCAGCGACTTCGAGTTCCGGGTCGAAGTGTTCAACCTGTTCAACGTCGGCGAACTTCACGCAACCCGGTCGGCACGCTGCCGCAGGCGCTGCCGACCGACGGCCCTGACCGAGGCGAACAGCGTCCAGCCCGGCCAGCCCTACACGACCGGCCGCGGCCGGCACGTTCGGCTCGCATGACGAGCACGGTGGGCAGAACGGTCGGGCCTCGGAACGAGCCGGCAGATCCAGTTCGCGGCTGCGGCTCAACTTCTAGTAGCGCGGGCACTTTCAGGCCGCGCGCAGGTGGCGGCCCTGAAAGCGGCCGCTCGCTGACAAGCACTACGGAGACAGACGAAGGGGCCGGACGCGATGTCCGGCCCTTTGTGTTTCCGGATGCGGATGGTGAAGGGGCTTACGACTGCGAGCAGGGTGCCTCGGCTGGCCTCGATACGCCAGCCGTCTCGCCGTCAGGTCTTCGACCTCGAGCCTGACGACGGCGACCGCGCGTTCGACGCGGTGCCAATCCTCGAAGTGCACGCGCTTGACCCGTTCGAGATCTTCCTGAAGCGTCAGTTCCCAGCCCGATGGCTGCGAGGCGGAGAACCGCGCTGACGCGCGTGTGTTGTTCATGACGAAGGGCGATAGGAGAACATTCAAGGGCCCTGTAAAGAAAGATGCGGTTCCATCTTGGATCCGACGCGTCGGAGTTGGTCGTTAATTCCATGTAAAGCGTACAGATCGGTTGGTGAGGTGCAATTCTGTGCCAACAGGTGTGCGAAAAAGTAACGTATATGTAAACCGGAATGAATTCGGGGACAGATACTCATTGTGTGGACGTTATGATCGCCAGCGATGGCTCTCGATAACGGCCCAATCGTCACGATGGGCGGCGCTGCGATGGCGCCGCTGACTCTCTGATTCGCCTGCGGACCCCGGCGATGCGCTCGATATCGGCGATCCGCGGCTGTATATCAACCGGGAGCTGAGCTGGCTCGCGTTCAACGAGCGCGTAGCAGGCTCACGCGCACAGCGACACGCATCCGCTGCTCGAGCGCGTGAAGTTCCTGGCCATCGCGGCGAACAACCTCGACGAGTTCTTCATGATCCGGGTCGCCACGCTCACGCGCCAGCACGCGGGCGGGACTCGCGCGCTCGCTCGCCGGACGGCCTGACCGTCGAGCAGCAGCTGAGGCGGCCGGGCGCGCGCCGGACGCATGCTCGTCGCCATCGCCAGCTGCTGGAACGACGAGCTCCTGCCGCTGCTCGCGGTCGAGCCGGCGTCCACTTCCTCGAACGCACCCAGTACACACCGGAGGTCGGCGGCGTACCTGGCGCAGCTACTTCCGCGACAACGTCAGTCCGGCGCTGACGCCGCTGGCGTTCGATCGAGGCCATCCCTTTCCCTACATCTCGAACCGCAGCAAGAGCTTCGCCGTCGTGGTCGAGGATCAGGGCGCCGACGCAAGTTCGCGCGCGTCAAGGTTCCGGACGTCCTGCCGCGCTTCATTCCGATTCCCAGACGATCGTCGGGCCGGGCACCAGGGCGAGACGTTCGCGTTTCTCGAGGACGTCGTTCGGCTGAACCTCGGCGAGCTCTTTCCCGGCGTGGGCGTTCGAAGCGCCCATCTGTTTCGCATCATTCGCGACACCGACATCGTGCTGCGGGAAGAGGAGGCCGACGATCTGCTGGAGTCCGTGGACCAGAGCCTGCGGGCGCTCCGGCACGGCGCCGATTACGCTGCTCGAGGCCGAAGCCGACATGCCGCTGCGGGTGCTGAACATCCTTGTCGAAAACTTCGAGCTGAACGACTCGGCCGTGGTGTCCACGAGGGCGCGTCTGGCCATGGCCGACTGGCTCGCGCCTCACGCGGATTCAGCGGCCGGACGCTCAAGGACTACGCCGTTTGCGCCGCGACGCGTGTGGCGCGACGCCAGCGCGAGCAGGTGTTCGATCGCATCAGCGGACGCGGATCGTGCTGGTGCACCATCCCTTCGACTCGTTTTCGGCGGTCGAGACCTTCCTCGACGCCGCCATCGACGATCCGCAGGTGGTGGCGATCAAGATCACGCTCTATCGGATCGGCAGCAATTCGCCGATCGTCGATCGCGCTGATCGACGCGGCCGAGCGCGGGCAAGCAGGTCGCCGTGCTGGTCGAGTTGAAGGCCCGCTTCGACGAGCGCAGCAACATCGACTGGGCGACGCGGCTGGAAGAGGCCGGCGTGCACGTCGTCTACGGCCTGGCCAATCTGAAGACCCACTGCAAGCTGTGCCTGGTCGTCGGAAAGGAAGGCGACCGCTTCAAGCGCTACGTCCACATCGGCACCGGGCAACTACAATCGGGCCACGGCCCAGATCTACACCGATCTCGGGCCTGTTCACGGCGAACGAGGAGATCGGCGCGGATGTCTCCGACCTGTTCAACTACCTGACCGGGTACTCGCGCCAGACCGAGTATCGCGCGCTGCTGCGTCGCGCCGGTCGCGCTGCGCGTCAGGTTCAGAAGCGCTGGTCGAGCGCGAGATGGCGCACGCGCGGCCGGGCCGGCGCGCCGGAATCGTCATCAAGAACAACTCGATCTCCGATCCGAGATCATTCAGCTGCTGTATCGGGCGTCGCGCGACGGCGTGCCGATCGACGCGCATCGTGCGCGGCATCTGCTGCCTGCAGGCCAGGCCTCCCGGGCGTCAGCGATCTGCATTCAGCGTCCGATCGGTGGTCGGCCGGTTCCTGGAGCACTCGCGCATCTACGCCTTCGAGAACGGCGGCAGCCGGGAGATCTACATCGGCAGCGCCGACCTGATGGAGCGGAATCTCGACCGGCAGGGTGGAGGTGCTCTGCCCTGATGCCTGGATCCAGCGATCCGGGACGAGATCGGCCAGCTGCTGCTGCCGGATGCTATCTGCGCGACGACACCAGGGCCACCGCGCTCGAGGCGGACGGACGATACGAACCGGTGCACGATGCGGCAGTGCCGGATCGATCGACGCCGCAGGCCAGATGTTGATGGCTGCCCGGCTGCCAGACGAACCATCGTCGCCCTGGCGAACCCACCGCTGAGCCGCTACGTGGCGCGCGACGTTACGGACGACGTCACGGACCTGGGCTACGATGCGCTCCGTCGCGCCGCTCGGCCCGAAGCCGCTTCCTCAGGGAGCCGTCCGATGACTGAACATGGTTACGGCGTGCTCTTTCTCTGCACCGGCAACTCGGCCCGGAGCATCATCGCCGAGGCGTTGCCCTGAACTACTGGGGAAAGGGACGCTTTCAGGCCTTCAGCGCCGGGAGCCATCCGAAAGGTCGCGGCATCCGTTGGCGATCGAGATTCTCCGCCGAAATCATGTTCCCGGCGACGATCTGCGCAGCAAGAGTTGGAACGAGTTCGCGGGGCCAGGTGCGCCACCGCTCGATTTCGTCTTCACAGTCTGCGATCACGCAGCCCGGGAGGTGTGTCCAATCTGGCCCGGTCAGCCCACTGACGGCCCATTGGGGCATCCATGATCCCGCGGCCGTCGAAGGCTCTGACGAGGAGCAGCACTGGGGCCTTCAACAAGGCATTCCGCGAAACTCGACGCGCGTCTCAAGGTCTTCACGAGTCTTCGACTCGAATCGCTGGACCAACTGTCACTGCAGCGACAGCTCGATGCCATCGGACACTCGCTCCAGAGGCGCAGCTCAAGTGAACCGGTGAGGCGCACCGGCGGCCCGCACTTACATCGACTGGATGTTCTCGAGGCGCCGGGTCGCGAACCGCGCGAGCAGCGAGCAGAGCGAGGACGATCGTCACCAGCACCAGCGCGCCGGCCCAGGCCTGACGGTGCCAGTCCTTGTACGGCGAGATCGCGTAGGTGAAGACCTGCACGGTCAGCGACGCGATCGGCTGGGTCGAGCTTCGTCGTGAAGAACCGGTTGTTGAACGCGGTGAACAGCAGCGGCGCCGTTTCGCCGGCGATGCGCGCCAGCGCCAGCACGACGCCGGTGATGATGCCGGGCAAGCGCCGCCGGCAGCACGACCGTGAACACGGCGCGCGCTGCGTGGCGCCCGAGCGCCAGCGCGCCCTCGCGCATCGTGCCCGGCACCAGCAGCAGCAGTTCCTCGGTCGTGCGCGCGATGATCGGAATCATCATCACGCCGAGCGCCAGGCCGCCCGCCAGCGCGCTGAACTGCTTGAACGGCAGCACCGCGATGCCGTAGACGAACACGCCGATGACGATCGACGGCACGCCGTTCAGCGTGTCGGCGGCGAACCTGACGAGCGACGCGAAGCGGGTGCCCGCGTATTCCGACATGTAGACGCCGCTCAGGATGCCGATCGGCACGGCAAACGGCCGATCCGAGCCCCGTCAGGATCAGCGTGCCGACGATTGCGTTGGCCATGCCGCCGCCGGTCTCGCCGACCGGCTTCGGCATCTTCGTGAAGAAATCGAAGTTCAGCGGCCTGGATGCCCTCGCTGACGACGAAGAACAACACGAACGCCGAGCGGGACCAGCGCCACGAGCACCGACAGCGCGCAGAAGCCGACGAACAGCGACGACAGGAGCTTGCGGCAGAGCGAGTCGAGCGTCGAGGCGTCATGCCGGCCTCCTCCAGCTACGGGAGACGAGCTCAGCCGGGCGCCGGCGCGTTCCTCTGCGCGCCATGCTCCAGATCGAGCAGCGCGCGACAGCGAGTTCACGATCAGGGTGATGATGAACAGCACCAGGCCGATTTCGATCAGCGCGTTCAGATAGAGCTCGGTGTCGGCCTCCGGTGAACTCGTTGGCGAGCACGGCCGCCATCGTATGCTGCGGCGCGAACAGCGACGCCGAGATCCGCGGGTTGTTGCCGATCACCATCGTCACCGCCATCGTCTCGCCGAGCGCGCGGCCGAAGCCGAGCATGACGGCGCCGACGATGCCGGTGCGCGCGTAGAAGAGCGCGGCGTCGAATCGCCTCGAAGCGCGTGGCGCCCAGCGCGTACGCGCCTTCGCGCTGCGCCGCCGGCACCGACTTGAGCGACCTCGCGCGCGACCGACGAGGTGAACGGGATGACCATCACGGCGAGAATCAGCGCCGGCCGACGAGCATGCCGACGCCGAGCGGCGGGCCGCTGAAGATCGGCAGCTGTCGCAGCGCGCCTCCGGCATCGCCAGTTCTCGAGCGCGCGAACGGCCGGGCACCAGGACGAAGATGCCCCACAGGCCGTAGACGATCGACGGAATCGCCGCGAGCAGCTCGGTGAGGAACACGAGCGGCTGCCGCAGCCAGTCCGGGCAGAGCTCGGAGATGAACACGGCGATGCCGAGCGCGATGGGCGTCGCGATGCAGCAGCGCGAGAATCGACGAATACAGCGTGCCCCAGATGAACGGCAGCGCGCCGAACTCGCCGGCGACCGGATCCCAGATCTCCGTGCGCCAGAAGTCGAGGCCGAACTTCTGGATCGACAGCATCGACTGGCGCGTCAGCTCGAACCCGATCGCGCACGACGATCAGGACGAGGACGAGCGCGAACGCGCCCGTCCCCAACCGAAGCCGAGATCGCCAGATCGCGTGCTTGCCCGCGCATCGTCCGCCTCACGAGACCTTGATCTTGGCCAGCGCCGCCATCTCGAGCTTCACGACCGCCTCCGGCAGCGGCGCGTAGCCGAGCCCGGCGCAGAACTTCTGGCCGTCGGTCAGCGCCCACTTCACGAAGTCGACCATCGTCTTCGACTGCGCCTTGTCCTTCGGGTTCTCGTAGAGCAGCAGCCAGGTGAACGACGAGATCGGATAGACGCCCTTGCCCGGCGCGTTGGTGATCGACACGCGGAAGTCGGCCGGCATCTTCGCCGCCGCGCCGGCCGCCGCCGCGCGTCACCGACTCGACCGACGCCTTCGATGAACTCGCCGGCCATGTTCTGCACCGAGCCGTAGCTGATCTTGTTCTGCAGCGCGTAGATCAGCTCGACGTAGCCGATCGAGCCGGGCGTCTGCGTGACGAGGCCGGCGACGCCCTCGTTGCCCTTGCCGCCGACGCCGGTCGGCCAGTTCGACCGACGTCGCGACGCCGACCTTCGTCTTCCACTCCGGCGACACCTTGGCCAGGTAGTCGACCCAGATGTAGCGTCGTGCCCGAGCCGTCGGACGCGGTGCACGACGGTGATGTCGGTCGCCGGCAGGTTCACGCCGGCGTTCAGCTTCGCGATCGCCGGGTCGTTCCACTTCGTGATCTTGCCGAGGAAGATGTCGGCGAGCACCGCGTCCGGTGAACTTCAGCTCCGCGCTCACGTCCGGGATGTTGTAGACCGGCACGCACGGCGCCGAGCACCGTCGGGAAGATGCAGGATCTTGCCCGGGCGCTGCCAGCAGCTGGTCGTTGGTCATCGGGCCGTCGGTCGCGCCGAAGAACACCGTCTGGCTCGTGAGCTGGCGGATGCCGCCGCCCGATCCGATCGACTGGTAGTTGATCTCGACGTTCGGGTGCAGCTTGTTGTACTCGGAGAACCACTTCGAGTAGATCGGGGCTTCGGGAACGTCGCGCCCGCGCCGTTGATTTGCTGCGTCTGCGCCGCGAGCGCCGGCCGACGAGCGCAGCGACGCCGGCTCGCCGCGATGCCATCGCTGATCGTTCATGATGCCGAACTCCACTGCACCGTTGGCTAGAAATTGATCTGCCCGTGGATGCGCGAGCACCTGAACGGGCGCCGTCGTGATGTTCTTGAAGTGCTGATAATCGCCAGTCGAAGAGAGCGCCGTCGACACGTTGCCCTGATGCGGAAACCAGTAGCGCCCCGAAGATGCTGCGGTCCTGAATCTGGCTGCTCAGGCGTCACGACGATTGCCCGCGGTGAGAGCGGCGCGAACGCGCTCGAGTCGTTGGGGCTCGAGGTGATCGTAGCGCGAGCAGCGCTTCCACGACGATCCGTTCGGCGCGGCATCTTCGGCGTCGCCCAGATCGAATAGCCCTTGCCTTCGACGTCGGCCGTGCCGGGTTTTGCCGACGTCTGGTCGTGCGTGTCGAGAGTGCTCGTAGGCCGCGTTGACGTAGTTGTGCTCGTAGGTGACGTGAAAGATGAAGCGCTCGTCTCGGACCGTCCTTGATGTAGTTGTCGCCGTCGTAGAAGACCGTCGCGCCGGATCCCGCGCAGCACGGGCGCGGCGCTTCGGCAGCGGCCGCACGGTGGCGCGGATCATGGATGACTTTCTGATCGTTGAGCCTCGGCCTTGGTTGTAGTTCTCGCCGTTGTAGACGCCGACGTGGACGTCGCCGTAGTTGGACGCGAAGTTGTAGTGGAACGACGCGCCCGCGTCCGACCGACGCAAAGTAACCCGCGCGCTCCACGAACATCGTCCCCTGGAACCGGTAGCGGTAGATGTTCCTCGGCGTAGTCGAGGTATGGCGTCTGCTGGATGCCGAATCGCGCCCACGACCCCTGCGTCATCCAGTCGTCGAGAGTTCGTCTGCGACGAATGCGTACTTGATCCGGAACGCCAGGCTGCCGCGAGAGCGAGCTCGCCGCGTTCGTTCTCGCGGGTGATGTCCGAGCGTGACACGGAAAGTCCGACGATGTGCGAGATGTTGCCGGTGACGTTGATGTACGCCCGGCGACACGTCGAACGAGCTCGCGGTTGATCGACGTTGCCGTCCGCGTCGGTCATCGTGCGGATTCGATCTGATACGTGAAGTTCGGATAGATGGTCGTGCCCACGCGAATCGACGGCGTGTCGTCCGGAGGCGGTAAACCCGGCCGCTGGCGTGACTGCCGACGCCGTCCGAACCCCGAACAGGGCCTACTAACGAGCAGAACCGCTACTCGTCGCACTGAAAGCCCTCCTCGGGGCGCCACGCGCCCCGAGCATCGTGCTTTCACGGTAACGACGCCGTGTGTCCCGCGTAATTCGCACGTGTTACATCCGGGTAAAATGTGTAACGTTCGTGTCACATACGGACGTACCTGATTTCTGTGCGATCCGGTGAACATCGCGTGGCGCTGCCGTCATGCCCGTGCGGTATCTCTGTCGCCAGTAATCCTACAACCTCACGCTCCAGTGCGGCTGCATCGTCTACTGTCGCGCGACCCGGCAGGACCGGCCTGGCGCATACGCGGATCCTCGAAGCCAAGTGGCGCCGGCTGCCCATCGAGGAAGCACGAAATCGGCCTCGCGCCTGTATCTGTGGGAAATTCTTCCCGACCCGGCCTTACCGGACCCGACCCGTCTTCGTGTCCGACGCCGCGCGATCGGCGATCTGAAACGCCATGATCTGACGGGCGCCCGGTGCCCGGCGAAAAGCGTGCCGGACCGCAGGTGGGGCGGCATCCGCCGCCAGAGCCGCGATCGCTCACTCACCGGCCACCGGCCGCCCGCCAGTCAGGCCGCCCACGACCCGTTGCGATACAGCGTCAGCGCGACATCCACGTTCGACGCGCAGCGCCTTCGCAATCGCGTCCCATTTCTTCTCGCACCGCACCAGCGTCTTCCACGAGTAGAGGTGCTTCGGCTTGTGGAAGTCGCTGTTCGCGACGTACGGGTAGTGCTTCAGGCTCGTCACCGAGAACAGGTCGTCGCGGTTGGCCGCTTCCCAGACGTCCACCGAGCTCGGCCAGCTCGCTTGCGGTGGTCCCAGAGATAGCAGGTCGCCGATCTCGACCCGCCGCGTCGTGCGGTGGTGCGGATGGCACGCGATGCTGAGCGCGCCCTGCCGGCGGATCTCCTTGCAGGATGTCGTCGGCCGGCTGGTCGGCGCTGATGTGCTCGCTGCGAGGTTGAGCGCGACGATGTGCGAGTTCTTCTTGCTGCGGATGTGGTTCTGCGTGATCTCGGCGCCGGGAATCACCAGCAGGTCGTACAGCTGCGCTGCGCGCGGCGGCCTCGACTCGAGATCTCGTCGAGGTAGCGCGCGAAACGGTCCTCGGTGACCGAGAACTGCGCGGTAGCCGAGCGTCGCCAGGCGTGCCGGCTCGGGCCAGCAGATCGCGCTTCATCAGGATGTGATCGGTGATCGCGATCACGTCGAAGCGTCCGGTCTGGCCGTAGAGGTCGATCGACCTCGCGGACCGACAGCCGTCCGTCGCTCCAGCGGGTGTGGACGTGGAAGTCGCACGAGCAGAAACGGCTCGTATCCGGGCACGCTACGCCCTCACGTCCAGATGCTCGCGATCGGCCGGACGATGCCGCAGGATCTCCGACCAGAAGTTGCGCACGTAGCAGGCCGAACACCTGCCGCTTCCCCATCGCGCCGGTAGCGCCGCGCCGACGTCCACACCCAGCAGTCAGCGGCACATCGCGACGCGGCCGATCGGCGGTCAGCCGGCGGCCCGAGGTTCGTGTCTTCGCCGTGGAACTCGATGCGGCGGTCGAAGCCGCCGATCTGCGCGAGCGCCGTCGCCGCGACGGCGAAGTTGCCGCCGTAGAGGATCGCGCCGACGCCGCAGCACGTGGTGCACCAGCGCGTGCGTCGGCGGCGCGACGAGCGCAGTCGTAGAGCGCGGATGAGCGTCGCGCCCGCCCAGTCCCAGTCGTAGAAGCGATACGGCCCGGTCACGCGCGACGGCGTCCGGCGACCGTGAGGAGCGCCGCTCGACGCGCTCGAGCCACGTAGATCGGCGCGCGGCAGTCGGCGTCCACGTACGCCAGCGATGTCGCCTGCGCGACGCGCGCCGCGCGCGTCTCCCGCGCGACGACCAGCGCCCTTGCGCGGCTCGTCGATGACGCGCACGCCGGGAATCGCGCGCGCGACGCGCGCCGGTCGTCGTCGGTGCTCGCGTTGTTGACGACCAGGATTTCGTCGGGAGGCGCGTCTGCGCCAGCAGGGAATGGAGGCAGGCCGGCAGGGTGCCGCGCTTCGTTACGTACGCTGCTACTAATCGCGGTGATGGTCAACCGGTGGCTCTCATCGGCCGCAGGATGTTAGTCAGGCGCGTAACACGCTGTTCCGAGACATGGCGTCGCCGCGTGAATTCGGAAGCGGCCGGAACCCAGTGCTCGTTTACGATTGCGAGCCGTGGTGAGTCGCCGAGCGGCGGCGCGCGGGCCGCAAGCCCAGTCCTTCTTCGGCACGACCTTCGGCGCGGCGGGATCAGGACGCACGTAGTTCGGCGACATGATCTGCACGCCGTACTCGTTGAACAGATCCTGGATGTTCGCGTGCAGCGCGCCGAGCGTGAAGCGGCCGCGCCGTCTGCTGTTCGAGGCACGACGAGCAGCGTGTACTTCACGTAGAAATCCTCGAGCGACGCCTGGAGCACGACAGGCTTCGGCTCTTGCCGGAGCCCGGACGTGCGCGCTCGGCGGCCTGCAGTAACAACGCGTGCACCTGGCGCCACGGCGCGTCGTAGCCGATCGTCACCGACGTCGGCGTGAACGCACCTTCCGTGTCGCCATGACGCGAGTAATCGGTCGTTGTCTGGGAGACGACCACCGCGTTCGGGGATCGTCACCTCTTCGTTGCGCAGGGTTTTGATCTTGGTCGAAAGCACGCCGAGATGGATGACCGTCCCTCCGACGTCGCCGATGCGCACGAAGTCGCCCAGCCGCAGGGCCCGCGAATATGGTGAGCGTGAAGCCGCTCATGATCTGGTTGACGAGGCCGGTCGAGCCCAGCGTCACCATGAGCCCCAGGAACACGCTGATCCCTTGAATGCCTCGGTCTGGCTGCCCGGCAGGTACGGGTAGGCCACGACGGCGGCAAACAACCACAGCAGCGTGGTCACCAGCCGGCGCGTTGGCTGGGCCGTCTCCGGGTAGATCCAGCGAGCCTCAGCGCGCCCGACCTCGATAGCGTGAAACCACAGCCCGAGAATCCGGACCGCAAAGCGAGTGATCAAGAAAATCAGCGCGACCGTGAACAGTCCGGGGATGGCCCCGACCATGCCCATGCCCAGGTTCGACGACGGTCGTCAACAGGAACCCGCGCAACGACTCGCCCCAGGGCCGGGTGTGGGGAACTGTCGAAGCACGAAGCGTCAGCGTCGCGTACACGACGATGAGATCCAGGCCCACCGTCGATGTCTTCACCAGGCGGCGCTCGAAGTCGGCGAGATGCATGCCGTGCAGAACCTCGAGATCGGCAATCCTCGACTTGGCGACGGCCTTCTCGGCAGCCGCGGTGAACTTCCCGGCGAGCGCCCTCTGGGCGCGGGCGATGGCCCACAACAGCGTCGCGCCGAGGACGAGTCCAAACAACGCGATCGCGGCCGAGCGGAGCAGCGTGCGCAGTCTGCGCGCCTCCGCGGCTTCTTCGAGCGCAATCTGCAGACGGGCGACGACCTGGGCGGACACACCCTGAATGGTCTCCCGGACAGGTTGTCCACGTCCGCGGTCGTGAGCCCCAGCACGACCCGCGATCCAACGGTGATCAGCGCGCCGCCTTCGAAAAACTCAGAGGCGACGGGGCCGGAAATTCCCTGCGCGACGAGGTCGTCCAGCGCCCGTCCCGGCGCCGGCCGCCGTTCCATCGGCGATCGGCCCAGGACCGTTCGCCTTGAAGAGGACGATGGGCCGATTGACGTACGTGAAGGTGAAGCGTCTCGCTGGATGGCGTCGCGCGTGAGGAACGCCGCTGACGGGAGGCAGCGCCGGCGTCTGGGCAGCCGGCGCTGGCTGAGCCTGGGCCTGAGCGCTGGCCGCGCCGCATAGGAGCGCGCAGACCCAGAACGATGCTGTGTCCCAGCAACGTCGCGACGCGATCTCCGGATCGAGCCCGTTCGGCATGCGTGTGGATTCTACCCGTCAGTAGACCTCGCGCACGAACCTGCGCCGCGCCAGCGTCGCCTCATCGTCGTAGGCGTGCTTGCGCGACCGGTCGGGCAGCTTCACCTTCGGCCGCTTGATCTTCTTGTGCGGGATCGCCTGCAACAGGTGCGCGATCACGTTGAGCGCGCGCGCCGCTTGTCGTCGGACCGGACGATGTGCCAGCGGGGCCCAGCGCGTGTCGGTGGCCTTGAACATGGCATCGCGCGCCCGCGAGTATTCGTACCACTTGGCGCGCGACGGCAGGTCCATCGTGCTCAGCTTCCACTGACGCAGCGGATCGTCCATGCGGGCCTTGAATCGCCGCTCCTGTTCCTTGTTCCCGACCTCGAGCCAGAGCTTGATGAGGATGATCCCGCTGTCGACCATCTGCTTCTCGAAGCCCGGCGTCACCTTCAGGAAGCGCTCGTACTGTTCGTCGGTGCAGAATCCCATCACGCGCTCGACGCCGGCCCGGTTGTACCAGCTCCGGTCGAAGATGACGATCTCGCCGGCGGCGGAAAGTGCTGCATGTACCGCTGCACGTACATCTGCGACTTCTCGCGGTCGGACGGCGCGGGCAGCGCGACGAGGCGGAAGACACGCGGGCTCGTGCGCTCCGTGATGGCCTTGATCGTCCCGCCCTTCCCCGCGGCGTCGCGGCCTTCGAAGACGACGATGACGCGCAGCCCTTTCTCCTTCACCCAATCCTGCAGCACGCACAGCTTGCCCTGCAGGCGCGTCAGCTCTTTCTCGTACTTCTTCCGCTTCATCTTTCTTCGCTGCTTCCGTTCGGCCATCGGTCATCCGTCCTTCGCTCTGTTCAGGGCTGCGGCTGCCAGCCGCCGCCGAGCGCCCGGTAGAGCTCCGCGCGGGCCCGCAGCTCGGCCCCGCGGGTCTGCGCCAGCAGCAGCTGCTGTTCGAACAGCTGCTGATCGGCGGTCAGGATCTCGATGTAGCTCGCGAGGCCGGATTCGTACCGCTCACGCGACAGGTCGGACGCGTCCTGCAGCGCGGCGACGCCCAGTCTCGCGGTGGCCGCGCTGCTCGGCCAGCTTCTGAATCGTGACCAGCGAGTTGGCGACCTCGCGGTAGCTGTTGAGCGCGGCTTTCTGGTATTCGGCGAGCGCGGCATCGAATCGCGCCTGCGCCGCCTCGAGGTTCCGGCGAATCCGCCCGGCCTGGAAGATCGGCTGAAACAGGCCCGCGCCCACGGACCACGACGCCGCCGGTCCCGCCGAGGAACGACGGTGAGGTCGCCGCTGACACCGCCGAGAAAGCCGGTCAGGCTGATCGTCGGATAGAACAGCGACTTCGCGACGCCGATGTCGGCGTTCGCCGCGACGAGCACCTGTTCGGCCTGACGACGTCGGGCCGGCGCTCGAGAAGCGACGTGGGCAGGCCCGGCGGAATCGGCGGCGGCAACAGCTTCGGTGTTGGTCAGACCGCTCGCGGGTGATCGGGCTCGGCGGCCGTCCGAGCAGCAGCGAGATCAGGATTCTCGACCTGAGCCGATCTGGCGCTCGATTTCCGGGATCGCGACTCGCGGTCTGCTGCGCGAAGCGCCACGAATCCGGTCGAGCTCGAGGCGATTCGACACGCCGCCGTCGAGGCGGTTCTGGAAATAGGTGACCGTTTCGTCGTTGAGGCGAAGGGTTTCCCGGGCGATCTCGAGCTGCAGGTCGAGCTCGCGCAACAGGAAATAGTTCGGAGGCGACGTCTCCGACGAGCGTCACCAGGACGCCGCGCGCGGCCCTGCTCGCTCGCGAGCGCCAGCGCGATGCGCCGCCTTCCTGCCCGCGCCGCAGGCGGCCGAACAGGTCGATCTCCCACGACAGCTGAAACCCGTACGCGCCGCTCTGATGCGTCGTGTCGTTGTTTTCTTCCGTCGTCGACGCCCCGCGCACGCCGTACTGCGCGCTGCCGTCGACCTGCGGGTAGAGTACGACTTGGCGATGCCCGCGCGGGCGCGCGCCTCTTCGACGTGCGCCAGGGCGACGCGCAGGTCGAGGTTGTTGGCGATGGCGTCCCGAATGAGCGCCTGCAGCGCCGGGTCGTCGAACACCTGGAACCAGGGCGCGTCGGCCAGCGACTGCGCCTGCGCGGGCGCTTCGACGAACCGGTATTCAGGCGGCGTCGGAAGCTTGGGCCTTCGTAGTTCGGGCCGACGGCGCATCCGGCCAGCACGACCGGACGCGGCCACGGCGAAGAGGACTGGACTGACGGCGCGCGTCGGCATCTCAGTGCCCCCCTGCCCGTGTTCGGTGGCCAGCTTCTGTGGCGGCGGCGCTCTGCAGGCGCCGGCGCGTGCTGCGCCGCCGATCACTTTCTGACAGCGACGAACAGCATCGGAATCAGCAGGCACGCCGAGAATCGTCGCGACGAGCATGCCGGAGAAGACGGTCATGCCCATCACCTTGCGCGACTCGGCGCCGGCGCCCGATCGCGGTCAGCAGCGGCACGACGCCGAGGATGAAGGCGAACGCCGTCATGCAGGATCGGCCGGAACCGGAGCTTCGCCGCGTTCAGCGCCGCTTCGATCAGCGGCTTCCCTGGTCGACCTCCATCTTCGCGAACTCGACGATCAGAATCGCGTTCTTCGCGGCCAGGCCGATGAGCATGATCAGGCCGATCTGCGCGAACACGTTGTTCACGTAGCTCGGCCCGAGGAACCGCGCGCGCGAGCCAGAGTCCGAGATAGGCGCCGAAGGCCGCGAACGGCGTGCCCAGGAGCACGCTGAACGGCAGGCCCCAGCTCTCGTACTGCGCCGCGAGGATCAGGAACACGAGGAAGATCGCCGAGCAGCGAACACCATCGGCGACGCCCGGGGCCTTGCGCTCCTGGTACGACATGTCCGCCCAGTCGAAGCTCATGTCGGGCGGCAGCACCTCGCGCGCCGTCGCTTCGAGCGCATCGAGCGCCTGCGTCGACGAGAAGCCCGCGGCCGGAACCCCGGTGAGCTCGGCCGGATCGGAACAGGTTGAAGCGGTTCGTGAACTCGGGTCCGGCAGCCGGGCCGCGTGGTGACCAGCGTGTCGAGCGGCACCATGCCGCCCGCCTGGTTCTTCACGAAGAAGAGGCCGAGCTGTTTCGGATCGCTGCCGGAACTCCGGCTCGGCCTGGACGTACACCTTGTACACGCGGCCGAACCGGTTGAAGTCGTTGACGTAGGAGCTGCCGAGCAGCGCGCCGAGCGTGGTGTTCACGTCGTTGAGCTGAACGCCGGACTTCAGCACCTTGCTGCGGTCGATGTCGGCGTAGACCTGCGGCACCGCCGCGCGGTACAGCGTGTTGATGCGCCCGATCTCCGGCCGCTTGCGCGCCGCCTCCATGAATCGCTGCGTCTGCTCGGCCAGATAGTCCGGCGAGCCGCCGCTGCGATCCTGCAGCTGCATCGTGAAGCCGGCGCCGGTGCCGAGGCCCGGAATCGACGGCGGCCCGAAGGCCACGACACCGCGCTTCCGGAATCTGCTGCGCGAACGCCTTGTTCAGCGCGGCCACGACGCCGTTCGCGTGCTCCTCCTCGGTCGTGCGCTCCTGCCACGGCTTGAGCTGCACGAAGAAGAAGCCCATGTTCGAGGAGTAGGCGGACGTGAGCAGCGAGTAGCCGCTGATCGTGTTGAAGCCTTCGATCGCCTCGTTCTTCTGCCAGAATCGCTTCCGCCTTCTTCATGACGGCGTCGGTGCGCTCGAGCGACGCCGCGTCGGGCAGCTGCGCGTTGACCATGATGAAGCCCTGGTCCTCCTCCGGCACGAAGCCGCCGGGAATGTGCCGGACGAGCACGACGATCACGTACGATCAGCACGCCGATGAACGCGAGGCTCCGGAACATCTTCCGGATCAGGATGCCGGAGAAGCTGACGTAGCGCGTCGGTCGTCGCAGCCGAACACCTTGTTGAACCCGTTGTAGAACGGCGTCAGCAGCGACTGCTTGCCGGTCGCCGGCTTCAGCAGCAGCGCCGCCAGCGCCGGGCTGAGCGTCAGCGCGTTGACGACCGACAGCAGCACGGAGATCGCGATCGTGATCGCGAACTGCTGATACAGCCGGCCGGTGATGCCGCCCATGAAGCCGACCGGCACGAACACCGCGCTCAGAATCAGCCCGATGGCGATGACCGGGCCCGACACCTCCTCCATCGCCTTGATCGTCGCCTCCTTCGGCTGCCATCCCGTGCTCGATGTGGTGCATCACCGCTTCGACCACCACGATCGCATCGTCCACGACGATGCCGATGGCGAGCACGAGGCCGAGCAGCGAGAGCACGTTGATCGAGAAGCCGAGCAGCGGGAAGAAGATGAACGCGCCGACGAGCGAGACCGGGCACGGTCATCAGCGGAATCAGCGTCGCGCGCCAGTTCTGGAGAAAGATGAAGACGACGATGATCACGAGCGCCGACGGCTTCGAACAGCGTGTGGACGATCTCGATGATGCCCTCGGACACCGGCAGCGTCGTGTCGAGCGAGACCAGGTACTCCATGTCGCGCGGGAAGCGCTTCGACAGGTTGGCCATCTCGGCCTTGATCTGGTCTGGCGACGTCGAGCGCGTTGGTGCCCGGAATCTGGAACACGGCGATGACCGCGGCCGGCTTGCCGTCGTGGCGGCCGACGGCGTTGTAGAGCATCGTGCCCGAGCTCGAGCCGCGCGACGTCCTTCAGCCGGACCTCGCGAGCCGTTCGGGTTGGTCCGGATGATGATGTTGCCGAACTCCTCCTCGTTCAGCAGGCGGCCCTGCGTGCGGACGGTGTAGGTGAACTCGGTGCCCGTCGGCCGCCGGCGGACCGCCGATCTGGCCGGCCGGGCGTCAGCTGGTTCTGCTGTGCGATCGCGTTCGCGATGTCGGGGACCGTCACCCCGAGCCGCCCGATGACGTCGGGCCGCAGCCAGACGCGCATCGCGTAGTCGCTGCCGCCGAACAGGTTGATCTGGCCGACGCCCGGGAATGCGCGCGATGGCGTCGTTGATGTTGATCGTCGTGTAGTTCGACAGGAAGCTGCTGTCGTAGGTGCCGTTCGGCGACTTGATCGAGATGACGAGCAGCGGAAACGCCAGCGCCTTCTTCACCGTGACGCCGTAGTTCTTGACCGACTGCGGCATCTGCGGCATGGGCCTGCGACACGCGGTTCTGCGTGAGCACGTTGTCCATGTCCAGGTTCGACCCGACCTCGAACGAGACCTTGAGCGTCAGCGTCCCGTCGTTGGCGTTGGTCGACTTCATGTAGATGCCTTTTTCGACGCCGTTGATCTGCTGCTCGAGCGGCGTCGCGACCGACGCCTCGACGTCGGTGGCGCTGGCGCCGATGAAGGTCGTCGTGACCTGGACCATCGGCGGCACGATCTCGGGATACTGCGCGATCGGCAGGCCGCTGCATCGCGACGAGGCCGAGCATGACGATGATGATCGACATCACCATCGCGACGATGGGCCGGTTGACGAAGAAACGGGCCATGACTACTTCGCCTCGCCTGCGCCGGCGCGGCTGCGGCCTCGGCCGTGCAGGCTCCGGCGGCGCCGGCTTGGCCACCACCGTCATGCCGTCCTGAATCCGCTGCAGCCCTTCGACCACGACGTGCTCGCCCGGCTTGAGCGCCTTCCTCGATCACCCAGAGCGAACCGACGCGCAGGCCGACCTTCACGGTGCGGAACGCGACCTTGTTGCTCGCGTCCACCACGGCCACGCTGGTCAGATGCTCTGCAGTTCCTGGACGGCCCGCTGCGGCACCAGCAGCGCGCCCGTCCTGGTTTCGAGCAGCAGCCGGGCGCGGCCGCATCTGGCCGGGCCGCAGCAGCAGGTCCGGGTTGGGATACTCCAGCTGGATGCCCAGGGTGCCCGTCGTCGGATCGACCGCGCGATCGACCAGGTTGACGCGGCCCGGTGTGCGCGTATGTGCTGCCGTCGGCCAGGGTGAGCTGGATGCCGCTGGCCGTCGGAGCCTGCGCCGGTTCGCGCCGTCTGACGCCTGGGAATAGCGCAGGTAGTCGGCCTCGGTGACCGCCACGCGGAAGAGGATCGGATTGATCTGCGAGATCGTGGTCAGCAGCGTGCGTCTCGCCGCGGCCGACGAGATTGCCCGGCTTCACTGCGCGTGATGCCGACCAGTCCGTCGATCGGCGACGTGATGCGCGTGTAGCTCAAGTCGAGCGTCGCCTTCTCCACCGCCGCCTTGCCGGCCTCGACCTGCGCGGTTTCCGCGTCCCGCGCGCGCCTTCGCGTTGTCCAGCTCCTGCTGGCTCACGGCCTGCTTCGCCGCGAGCGGTGTATAGCGCGCGACGTCGTTCTTCGCTTTTTCGAGCCTCGCCTGGGACGTGGCGAGCTCGGCTTTCGACGCCGCCAGGATGGCTTCGAGCGGCTTGCGATCGATTTCGTAGAGCAGGTCGCCCTTCCGCAACGAGCGATGCCCTCGCGGAAGTTCACCGTCTCGAGGAAGCCTTCGACGCGGGCCCGGATGTCCACGTCCTGGAAGCCCTGGGTCTGGCCGACCAGTTCCAGATAGACGGGCACGTCCTTGCTGGACCACGTCGGTGACGTAGCACCTCGGTCGGCGGCGCGACCGCTGGGGCCGGCTTCTCGCACGCGGCGCTCAGCCCTGCGGCCATCATCAGGACGGCGAGCATCGTCCTGCCTGCATCGGTTCGCACGTCCAGCGTCCCTCTTCTCCGTCCACGACCGCCGGCGCTACAGCGAGCCTGGCGCCTCCTCGCTGCAGCCGCAATAGCCTATCCGCCGCCCGGCAGTGCGACGCGCGCGAGACTATCCACCCTCGTGCCCAGGTCGGCAGCAACCCGATGCACAACATGCGCGCCGCCCGATCAACGCTTATCCGGGACTCGTTCGCACGCGAGGTCGATACCTTTGGGGAATCTCGGGCGGCTGCATTTGACGCTAAGGGTCGGCGGCGAGCCAATGGCCCGAGAAAGCTTGTGGAAATAGCCCGCGCCTCCCGCTGGTCAGTGGCAGATCCGATATTTTCGGACGACCTGGCCGGACGAGACTGACAGGAGCAGTTGTTCTCACCGCAGGTGCTTGATCCGCTCTGACCTGGACTCTGGGGATCCCAGTCCGTGGATCATCATGTGTCCTCACCTTTACCGGGCTCGATTTTCGCGTGGCAGACGCAGGGGGCGCGAAGACCTTCAGAGCCGTGCTGGCGAAGTGCTGGCGATAAGGCTGCATCCTGGCCTGGGGACTCGGTCGACGCCGCCATGTACCTCTTATGGCGACGTTCTTGCGGCCACGTGCCCACGCCTCCTCTCACGTCATCGCTCAAAGCGCTCCGGCAGATTTTCGGGAGCCGGAGATCGCACACCGGATCATCGTCGGACCTCCTGCCTTCGGCGTCTCGCGTTCGGCGCCGACGCGTTCCCCGGAGGTTCGTAGGACGTTGCAGCCAGCGGCTGGCCCAGGAGGCGCTGTCGTCAACGGGCCGTGTAGAGCCCACCCGGCCGATTCGAGCGTCGGCGCAGGCGTGTCCCTGCTGGTGTTTCTGTCGACAACGTTGCCGGTGGTCGTCCGCTCATCGTGAAATCGCGCGTCAACCGTGCTGAGTCTGCTGGGCCTCGCACCGAGTCCACCGCATGCCGTCATAATGCTGTTCGTCCTCGGTTGGTCGCTCGGCGCGGGCACGCGGGAAGGCCTGGCTGGCAGGCAGGCGTCAGCATGGTGGGGGCCGGGCTGGTCCCCGTCGCCACCCGCCGCGTGCCCCGGGAGGGAGTGACATGGTGATTTTCGCGCGCGGTCCCGCTTGTTCCTCGGCACGATCGGCAGCGTGGCTGCGGCCAGACGTGGCCGCCGGGACCACGCTGGCCGCGCACTGCTGCCAGCCGCCGGCCCCGGCGACGCTGGCCGCTCGCCGGGCTGCCACCGGAAGCCGGGCTTTACCTCGGTGCTTGCTTTGGCCCTGGCGGGCTGGCGTTCTGGCTGTTCTGCAGCTCGCGCCAGACCGCCGTCACCGTCACGTCGGCGATCTCGCTGCTCGTCGGCGCCTCGCTCGCGGGAGATCGCCGGCCGGCGATCCCGCGCGCCACGCGGCGCTCGCGGCATGCACCGCCCTGCTCGTCGCGGCGATCGCGTTCGTGGCCTACGCGGTCCGCGCCGGCGCCATCGTCAACTTCTTCTCGGAAACCGTGCTCATCGGCTTCAAGTGCGGCGTGGCGCTGTTTCTGGCGAGCACGCAGCTGCCGAAGCTGTTCGGCTTCAGCGGCAGACACACGGCGATTTCTGGGAGCGCATGGGCCACTTCTTCACGGGCCTGGGCGACACCAACCCGGCGTCCCTGACGCTGGGTCTGATCGCCCTGCTGTTCCTCCTGCTCGGCAAGACCCTCTTGAAGCACCGCCCCGTGGCGCTCTTCGTCGTGATCGGCGGCATCGTCGCCGCGCGCGTGATGCACCTGGACGAGCGCGGCGTGGCGCTGCTCGGCGCGGTCGTCCTCAGGGCTTGCCGATGCCGGCGCTGCCCATGGTCAGCTGGGCGGACGTCCACGAGATCGTGCCGCTGGCCATGGCGTGCTTCATGCTCGCGGCCGTTGGAAACGACGGCCATCGGGCGCATGTTCGCCGCCAAGCACGGCTATCGGCTCGATGCCACGCAGGAATTCCTCGCCATCGGCAGCGCCAATCTCGCTGGCGGGGCTCGGCAGCGGACTGCCGGTGAGCGGCGGCATGTCGCAGTCGCTGGTCAACGAAACGGCCGGCGCGCGAACGCCGCTCTCGGGGCTGGTGGCCGCGCTCATCACGCTCGGCGTCGTGGTCTTCTTCACCGGGCTGTTGCGCACCCTCCGCAACCGGTCCTGGCCGCCGTCGTGCTGATGGCGGTGACGGGGCTGATCCAGGTCGACGCCCTGCGCAACATCTGGCGCTTCAGCCGGGCGGAATTCGCGGTCGCCATGGCCGCGCTCCTGGGCGTGCTCGCCGCGGGATTGCTCAGGGCGTCCTCATCGGCGTGATCGATTTCGATTCTCCTGCTCATCTGCGCCGCGCCTCGCGTCCGCGCGTCGCAGAAGTGGCGCGCGTGCCGGGGACGTCGTATTTCGCGGACCGTCGCGCCATCCCGAGAACCAGCGCGAGCCGGACGTGCTCGTCGTCCGGCCTGAGGGCTCGCTCCTGTATTTCAACGTCGATCACGTGCGCGATGCCTGTCCGGCGATCGTGACCGAGCGACCCGATCCGCCGCGCCTGATCGTCCTGTTCATGGGCAATGTCCCTCACGTGGACCTCGCGGGCGCCGAGCTGCTGGTTCACTTGCGCGCCACGTACATGCGCTGGGCGCGGCATCGAGTTCCGGCTCGCGGAAACCCACGGGGAGGTGCGCGAGCGCGCCACGGCGTCTGTGACAGCCCGCACGCCACGCCGGCCTCGCCGAAACGGCATCAGACCGTGCGACGGCATCCTCAATCCTGGCGAACGCCGAACGCCTCGCCGGACGGCGACGCGCGCGATCGTGCGGACGGCTCCGGCATCCGCAGGTGATCCCTCAAGGCGCCTGAGCGCGCCAGCACGGCGGCGACGCGCGACGACTGGCGTGGGGCGCCTCACACGGGCTTTTCCCGGTTTCCTCGACGGGAACGCCCGACGCCGAGTCGCGCCGGAGATGTGGAGGGCTCCGCGGGAAGGAAAGGGCGATGGCGGTCCCGCGCCCAGGCGAAGTCGATCGCTTTTCATGGCTGCGGAGCAGCAGTTCCCGCTGGATCGCGAGAAAACGGGTCCCAGTCCGCGGCAAAGACGCACGCTACGAGGACCCCTCGACATCGGGGGAGAAGGCGCCGAAGGCGGGGAGAATCTCGGACCCGGAACCGAGTCGGACTTCCACGCCCGCATCGGTGAGAGCAGAAGCGCGCGCACGCCGCCGATGACCGCGCGCGCATCTGGTCGTGGACGCTGGTCTGGTCGCGGGAGAGACCGATCACGTGATAGAAGTGGCGGCGTGCCGCGCGCCGACAGGGTTTCGATCCCGACGCTGGCAATCCGGCCGCTGGGCACGCGCTGGAGCACTCGCCTCGATCGAGGGTGCGGATCGCGCCCCGTCAGACCTGAGGCCGATGTGATCCTACCGGTCCCTGAACCGGGCCGCCAAACTTCATGAAGTCCCCGACGCGCATCGGCTCTGTCGCCTTCGAAGATGAGCGGCGACAGGCCCGCGATGACGATTCTCGAGCGATCTTTCCTGGGCGGCGAGCGCAATGCTAACGCCGCCGATCCCTTCAGTGCCGGCGAGCGCGGCCGTCGGGTCGAGACCGGGGCCAGCGAAACGTCGCCAGCCCGCAGGCCAGCACCGACCCAGCGCACGATCTTCGCCAGCCTGACGCGCCACGCGAAGGAAGAGTCGCCTCTCGCCGCCGCTCTCAGAAGGCGGCTTACACGAACGTCATCGTCTCGCCGTGCCCCGTTGAGGGAGCAGGAGGCAGTCCGGGGGGCTGATCGCCAGTGAGCAGCGCTTACGCAGTCGCGGTCAGAACTGCCGCTCGCGAAGCGGCAGATCGATGGTTCCGGGAAATCCAGCGAATCGCTGATCCCCAGGATCACTTCGCAGCCTGTGTCACGGCCCCCGGCGCCCTAGGCCGTATCGACCTGGCCAGGCCCGCGCTTCTCTTCCGCGGCTGCGGAGGTCCACGGGCTTGCACAGGCCCGGCCGTGCCGCCAGTGGTAACGCGCCGAGCAGGCGATAGGAGAGCGGGAGGAGCAGGAGAGAGCGCCAGCCACTTCGAAACAGCCGGATGCCGAAGATTCGTGGCCGGGCCACGATGTCGGTGGAATGTAACTCGATCCAACGCGTGACTCGGAATCGACCCCGCCGTAGGCATCCGGGACGAACGACAGCGTCTGGCGGGAAGAACAACCACACGGGCGCTGGATAATGTCGGCCCCGGCTCGACCCTTCGCGACCACGACGTCGAACGGTCCGCCGCCGGTGCTCGATGGGTCCCGACGAGCGTTTTGATCGGGCTTCGGGGATTTCAGGAACGCCCCTCACGGGGCGATCGCTCAGCTCGTTGAGGCGAGCCAGGCGAACGGCTGTCCGCAGACCACGTAAAGCTTGTGTGCCAGCTCGACTGCGGCCTGCCCCTTCAGACTGGTATCCAGGCACGCGGGCTGACCTTCGCTCGTTTCCCTACGGGCGGCGCTTCATGAACCCTGAGCACCGGTCCCTTTCGGGGAGTCTTCGCGGCCCAGCGCGTCTTTTTCGGCGCCTCAGTCTGGGCCGGCGCGGACCGCCGGCGTCGCCGGAGGCGGCCGGCGCCGGACCGCGCCCCTCGGGGCCCACGCCACCCGACCCGTCAGCGACACGGGCGAACAGCACAGCGGCAAGCGTGCGATGGCGACGCGTGGTGCACCTCATGAGCAGTCGAGACCGGAAGCAGGCTTCGTGCCGTCCGAAATGCCCGTGAGCTAGTGCGAGAGCTTGGGCTTGCCGGCCGGCGCGAGCAGCACTGATGCCCGAGCTCTCGCGCACAGTCGCCCCGCAGCCGCCGGACGGGGTCACGGTGAAGATGAGGTTGAGCAGGGAATCCTCCACTCATGGGTGGCGAATTCCCCTCCACCTCGAGCCGGTACGACCGCAGCAGGTTCGCCGGCGACCGTGCGCGCGTGTCATCGCACGCCGTCGAAGACCGCAAACTCGCGCCGCGGGCCATGTGGACTTCGAACCCCGGCACGCCGTTGACAAGGTGGTCGTAGACGCGCTCGCTGTAGCGGCCGTCGGCTTCGCGGCAGGACTGCCAGTTGTTCGAGAATGTTGCGAGCTGCGCGTGGGTACGCGACGTGAACTGCGCGAACAGCGGCCGCGCAGCCAGACACACATCGCAGCCGCCGCGCCGCCATCGCGGCCGTTCGCCACGCCAGCCTCGACATGACGGCAGAATCATCACTTCCCCAGCTATGGAACCCGGTACCTGAACGCCGCCGATCTCTCGGTCGAATTTCAGGTCCGGCACGGCGTCCACCTTTGTTTGAAGGCCGCCCAATCCGGGATCTCGGACGGTGTCAGCAATGCGTAGCGTGCCTGCCACTCGTGCAGGGCCGCCACGCTCGACGCTGAAGGGAAATCCGCCAGGGGCCGCTTTCCGCGCGGAGAAGATCGGCGGCGAGAGCGTCGCCGATCGAGGCCCGAACGCCGTCGGGTGCTGATGGACGAATCTTGTAGTAGTTCTGGATCAGGCGGAACGTCTGGTCGAGCAGCAAGTCGACGCGACGGCGGCGTCCGGCGGCTGCTGCGCACGCAGAGATCCACGGCGCGAGGCACGAGGGGTATCGTCGTGATCTCGCTGCGGCTCTCGGCGAGCACGAGCCCGCATAACAACGTCCAACAGCGACTGAGATCAGGCGAGACCGCCCGGATAAGCGGCGCCGCGCATCTCGACCAGCACAGCGCGTGCCCCATCCATGGCCTGGACCGGCCGTCATCGACCGGTCCCGCATGACCAAGCGCGCCATCACGCGCATGCCGTTGGTCATCGGCACGAAGACAAACATGAACAGCGACGGCAGCGGAATGGCGAATGCCTGTGGTGGACAAGAGCACAAACTGTCGCGCGCGCCAGCAGGGGAGAAGCGCCAGCACACTGGACGCCAGCGGATGAACGGCGGCGGCGCGGGCACGAAATGGCCCGATCAGGCGTGCAACGGCGCTGAAAGCCGCGATGGCGTGCGAGGCGACCCAGACGGCCAGCATCCCGTTCGATCGCCCGATGGCGGCGCCAGGGCGGCGACCGCGACGAGCGCCAGCCCCAGCGCCGTGTAAAAGCCGGACCGCGCCGCGTCTCGACCCACCCCGTGGTTTCCTGAAACCAACCAGCATGAACGCGGTCCGGCCGGGTTGAACGCGTTCGGCAGGGAAGAAATCGTAGAAGTTGATCGACCACGATTCCATTTCCGGCAATGGTGCGCGTCAACCCTCCTTGCGACACGCAGCTGGAGATAGGAATGAGGAACGGCAGCACGAGCACCGCGGCCGCCGCCACGGCGCCTCGCCACGCCGCGCCACCAGTCCCATTGTCCAGTGTTCGCGCCGCGGCCGGCTCCGGACGCGACGCGTAGAGCAGGAGCATGAGGGCAACAGCATGCGTAGTGCACCACGAGCACAGCAGCGACCATGGCGAGTGCACACGCCGGGCGATGCCCCAGGCGAGGCGCTTGCGATCAGAAAGCGCTCGAACGCGTGCACTGGCATCAAGGGCACCCAGTGCGTGCTGATGATGCTGAGATGGCCCGGCAGGTGTGCGAAGCCGGAACGGCAGGAACGCCGCCACGACGCCGGCGAGAATGCTGCTGGCCGTGCTGCCCGTGAGCCACCTGATCCAGAAGTGCGATGCCCGAAACCGGTCATCACGAAGGTGATCAGAGCGTCAGGGTTATGCGACGACCGGCCCCCAGAGCACCGTCAGCGGAATTCCCGGAAATGTCGTCGCCGCGGAAACAGCTCTCCGTTGGCGATGGCATGCGCCAACTGGATAATGAGGACGCATCGAAGAACGGCGAGGCGCGCAAATCCACCACCGCGTGCTTGGCCCACCAGAACTGCCGGATGCAATAGGCGTTGTCCCCTTCCCACCCCGCCCGTGCGGGTTGGCCGGATCCGAACGAGCGGCGACACCATCACGCTCGCGAGCAGGCGGCGGAAGCACAGCGCGCCAAGATGGGGCTTCACGTCGCCGCATAATTACTGGCCCGGGGATGGATGAGAGCGCCCACTGAGTTGATCGAGCATGCGTTTTCTGAGCTGGAATCGCTCGCAAAGGCCGTGAACTACCAACGATGGGTGTCCGATGGCGATCCAGCCGCTACATGGGCCGCCGCATCCTCGAGGTCGGCGCGGGCATCGGCAACATGTCGCAGTGGCTGCCGGTGCGCGAACGCCTCGTGCTCACCGAGACCGAGCCGGCGCTGCTCGCGGTCCTGCACGCGCGGACCGCACCAGTATTTCGGGATGCCGTCTCACGAGTCGCGTGCTGCCGGTTTCGATCTCGGGCGGCCGTACGTCCGATGCGGCTCAGCTCGAAGGCGAAGCGTTCGATACGATCGTGTCCTTCAGCGTGCTCCGAGCACATCGAGAACGACCGTGCCGCCATCCGAGCGGCTGCTCGCGCTCCTGCGATCCAGCGATCGGCAGGTGCGGCCGCCTCGTCTCGTTCGTCCCCGCGCAGTCGTGGGCCCTCAGTCAGATGGATCGCTACTATGGGCACTTCCGCCGGTATTCGGCCGGGCGGATCCAGCGAAATCAGCCGTCGAGCTGGCCCCAGAGCGCGCAGCTGTCGCTGCGGCCGTTCAACGCGATCGGACTGCCTCGGGTGGTGGTGCTGGACGACGATGATCCTGAAGCGCGGCGTCATCGATCCAGGCTCGCGTGAAGGCCATTCCGACGCGCTCTGCCCTTACGTGCAACGCACGTCGACAACCGTGTGCCGGACACTCCGGCTATCCTCGGCCAATCGTTCGTGTGGGTGCTGGACGTTACCGGACGCGCGTGCGTCGCTAGAATCGTCCAGAGCACGCCGAGCGTGTGATACCCGCGAATCTTCTTGCCCTCGGCGCAGGTGCGCGCCGTGATACGAAATCGGCACTTCGTAGGTGGCCGCGCTGCAGCGCGCGAGCAGGCCGCGGATCTCCGCCTGCTGCTGCCAGCCGGCCGTCCGGAGTTCGTTGGGATCAATGAGCGGCCGCCGCGGAACAGTAGATAGCACGAGTAGATGTCGGTGAAGCGTGCTGTTGAACATCACGTTGAACATCGTCGTGATGATCTTGCTGCCGATTTTGTGCGAGAGATAATGGACACGCGCGTGTATCGGGGAGCCAGGAAGCGGCTGCCCATCACCACATCCGCGTTGAAACGCAGGACGGGGCACGCAGCATCGTCTCGTATTCGGCCGGGTCGTACCGAGATCGGCGTCCTGAAACAGGATGTAGTCGCCCGTCGCCACGCGCAGCGCCGGACTTCACGGCCGCGCCTTCTGCCGCCGTTGGTGTCGTGGCTGACCAGCAGCTCGATGAGGTCCGGACGCGACCGCAGACGCTCGAGCGTGCGATCCGTCGACGCGTCGTTGACGACCACCACCTGAACGCCACGCCAGCCGGCACCGTCTGGGCGCGCACCCGCGCCAGAATATCCAGGATCGTCGATTCTTCGTTGTAAACCGGAATCAGGACCGAGACACGAATCATGGGATCGAACGCACGGGCAGCGGATCGATCCGTGGATCCGGCGGGCGGGACGGCCCGCGTGCGTCGCTGCGGCGAAGAATGAATCCCGGGCAGGTCGTCGTTGGCGCCCTGGCCGAACGCGAATGCTCGTAGTGAAGCGAAGCACGGGCCTGCGGAAACGCGAGGCTTCAGTGCCGAGCCGGACCGACGCCTTCGATCCAGTTGCGCCGCGCGGACGAGCTCGTCGGCGATCAGAAGTCTGTGTGACAGTGAACGCCTTGTAGCCGCCCTTGGGTCGCCCTTTGTAGCCAGTCGGCGACGACGAGGAAGTCGATCTCGTAGGCGTGTAGCCGCGTCGCCCGGTCTCGGCGCAGGTGTAGGTCCACACCCGGCTCGGTCGCGGTGCGGCGAGCGCTTCGTCGTAATACGGCGTGTCCGTGGATAGCGTCGCGATCACCGTGCAGTCGAACTCCTCGGGCTGGCACCTTCGAACAGCCAGTCGCGGTGCGTTTGCGCGTGGTCTGCTCGATTCGCCGGGATGGCCAACCGACATCAGCGCCTTGACCTTGAGCCCGGCTTCTTGGCGACCTCGATCGCGCGCAGTGTTCTCGCCGAGACCGGCGCGTCTTGTTGATGTTCTCGAGGATACGCGGGCTGCCCGACTCGAACGCCGGAGAGCAGCCAGCGGAATCCGGCGCGGTACATCGCGGCGGCCTGCTCCTGCGTGAACAGCTCGGCCTTCACGAAGCCGCGAAACCGGAACTCCGGCCGAGACGTGTCACTGCAGATCGGTCAAGGCGTTCATCAGGCCGACCATGTTCTTGCTCACGTTGAGCTCGTCGTCGTAGAACATGAAGCCGGTGAAGCCATGCGCCTCGTACGAGCATCCTGACCTCGGCCACGATCGACTCGGTCGAGCGCGTGCGGATGAGGCGCAGCGACTTTCGCGCGTCCGGCCGCCGCAGAAACCACAGCCGAACGGACACCCCAGCCAGCGCGATCAGGCTGGCGCCGCGACCCGCCGTGATCTGCTCGTAGCCTGCAGCGCGCGCGCCCCACAGTCCTGACCGGTGGCGCGCGGGAAACGCGGTTCTGCTCGTAGGCGGCGCTGGTGAGAAAGAGTCCGCCCCGGGGATCGCGTTCGCCGCCGATCAGCGCGCCGGCGCGTCCGCGCGAGACGCCTTGAAAGGACCGCCAGCTCGCCGTCGCCGCTCACGAGCCAACGCCAGCGCTGCCCGCAGCCGGTTCGCGGCCAGATGTTGCGCGCGCCACGCTGCCGCGCCCTTTGCCTGCGCTTTCGAGCCTCGCGGCGGCGTCGGTCGAGCGTGACGCGCGGCCAGGATGATCTTTCATGCCGGGGCCGCTGCGCGACGTCGAATGCGTCTCGATGATCTTCACCACCGTCGGCAGCTGCGGGGTTGTGGCGTTGTTTCAGGCCCACCACGGCTGGACGCCGTGACCGCGATGTGGTTCTCGAGGGGCCTCGAGATAGTTGATTCGGTGCCCGACAGGTCGAGATGCTGGACGTGTGGAGCGCCGCGGCGCTGGAGCACGGCGGCGACGCTTGAGAATGCCCCGGGTTGAGTGAACACGCGCGCCTGTCGAGCAGGAAGAAGATGGACGGCGGCGTGATCAGCGTGACCTGTACATGAAGGCTACTCGTGGCCGGCACCTGGTCGATATACCTCCTGCTTCGTAACGGCAAATGATTCCATCGAGCCTCTGGTGCGCCATCACGTAAACCCGTCAACCAACAGCTTCGATACGGCCCGGAAACCTCCATCTCATGCACTGCCAACGGTAAGCCGAGATGCCGGAGACACCGCGTACTCATTGTCGTAAGACTAATGCAGCAGGACATCGCCGGCCTGATCAAGCACACGCTCGAGCGATGCCGGCGACACCGAAGGCGTCCGTTCGTCGGCGAGCGGCGACGCCGCGCTCAAGTCCGTGTCCGAGCAGCCGCCGGACCTCATCATCCTGGACCTCAACCTGCCGGTGGTCGAGCGGCGTCGAAGTCTGCCGGATCCTGCGATCGCGCGCCGACGGCGCGGCACGTGCCGATCATCATGCTGACCGCGCGCGACGAGCGAAGACGACCGCGTGATCCGGCCTCGAGCTCGGCGCCGACGACTACGTGACCAAGCCGTTCAGCCTGCGCGAGCTCACGGCCCGCGTGCGCGCCGTGCTGCGCCGCAGCCCGGTCAGGACGATCAGCCGCTGCTCGAACTACCGCGGCACCCATCTCGTGGCCGACTTCGACGCCGTCTCGGTCGAGGTCGACCGCGAAACCATTCGCCTGACGCGGCGCGAGTTCGAGCTGCTCCGGTATCTGGTGCAGAACAAGAACCGCGTCGTGTCGCGCGATCGCCTGCTCGAGCGCGTCTGGGGCTACGACCGATCGGTCGAAACGCGTTCGGTCGACGTCCACGTCGGCCGCCTGCGCAGCAAGCTCAGCGGACGCGTCACGGCAGATCGAAACCGTGATCGGGTTGGGATATCGGTTCGTCGATTAGATAGGCGGCTTCGCGCCTGTGACCGCCAGCACTGAAGCCGTGACCGCCAGCCCTTTGCGAGCCGTGGCCGCCGTCTTATTTCTTGAGCGCCTTGAGGATCTTCGGCGTCAGCATCCACCGCAGGACGCCCGCGCCGCGGAGCGTCCTCGCCTCGACATCGATCCGGCAGATGCCGCGCCTTCTTGAACTCGAGCCGGTTGCGCGAACCGATCAGCCAGGCGGCCAGCTCGCCGATCCCTGGTCTCGTGACCGACGATGACGATGTGAGGACGACGGCGCGTGCTTTTCGATCTCCGCGGCGATCGCCGTCGGAGAACCGTCCGGCTGCCAGCACGTCGACATTGACCACGGGCGGATGGGGACTGAGCGCGCCGGCGAGGATTTCCGCCGTCTGCCGCGTCCGCACCAGCGGGCTGGTGAGCACGACGTCGCGCCGGCATCTCAAGGCGCGCTAGCGCGCAGCGCGACCGTCGCAGCCGCGACATGCCCTGTTCGGTCAGCGGACGCTTCGCGTCGTCCGGCCACGCGTCCCCGCGCTCTTCGGCGAGACCGTGGCGAATCAGGTAGAGCTCATGACGCATGTGCGCATGCGGCGCCGATCAGCTCGCGGCGCGGCGGCGCCGCGGTGCGCCTTGAAGCCGCGCGGCGCGCTCGCAGGCGGAAACCACGGCCATCTTCTGGTGCATGAATCGGGCATGCAGACGGCGGCACTCGTTCTCGAGGCGCGATCCATCACGCAGTCGAGCCGGCGGGACATGACGGCGTCGCCCGGTTGCGAGTGACGCCTGCAGCTCGGCGGATGCGATCGAGCAGCACCTGGACGTCGTGCAGGCGGCCCGAGAATGTCCTGGCCGCGCTTGAGCGCCCTGAAGCTCGGCCTTGTTGTTGAGCGCCTGCCGCTCCGGCGCCGACCTTCGCAGGCATAGCGCAGCTTCTTCAGAGCGACGATTCGGACCGTCGTGCAGGCGCGTTCGGGCAGATACAGCGCGCCGGCCTCGGCCAGCGCGTGTCTTGAGGGCCAGCGCACGGTGCGTCACGCGGGCGTCGACCGCCCATTGCCAGCTGCGCGACGGTTTCCCCTCTTCGAGGTCCTGCCGCGACGCGATCAGCTTGCCGGCAATCCGGCGCAGCTCGTCGATGGCGGCAACTTGTCCGACATGCGGCTGCGCGCGCGCGCAGTTCAGTCGCCGACGGCGCGTACGCCACACGTCTTCATCGCCTGCTGCATCGTAGCGCCCCGAGCGCCGACAGCTCCTCGATCAAAGGCTGAGCACGTCGAGCTCACGGACCGCTCCCAGACGTTGGGTCACTTTGCCGCAAGCCGGCGTCCCAGACGGCGCGCCACGCCAGGGTTAACCTGGAGCACCGGAAGGATTTCGCGCAGCCGCCGCGATGCGACCGCGCGCTCTGGTGAAGCGCGTGGACGTTGCCCTCGTCAAGGCCCCTGCAACATCTGCGTAAATCGATCCGAGCCGCGCTTGTGCAGGGAGATCGTAACGCCGCGTGTTGATGCCTGCATGGTAGTTAGAGGATGGCGCTGCCGAAAGGCCCATTATAGTAGGAAGGACGCATGCGTATCGCCGCCATCGATATCGGCACGAATTCGCTGCACATGATCGTCGTGCGCGTCCGCCCCGACCTGTCGTTCGAGGTCATCGACCGCGAGAAGGAAATGGTCCGGCTTGGCGCCGGCGGCCTCGACGGCCGCGCGCTGACGCCCGAAGCCACGCACGCCGCGCTGCAGGTGCTGTCGAAGTTCCGGCGTCTCGCCGACTCGCACGGCGTCGACGAGATCATCGCCGTCGCGACCAGCGCGCACGCGCGAAGCCGAGAACGGCGCCGAGTTCCTCAAGTCGATCACCGAGCAAACCGGCATCCGTCCGCAGGTGATCTCCGGGCACCGAAGAAGCCCGGCTCATCCATCAGGCGGCGGCCTACGGCGTCGGCGTCGCCGGCGACATCGTCGTCGTCGATCGACATCGGCGGCGGCAGCGTCGAGATCACGCGAGGCACCGGGCCGAACATGGAGCGTCGGACGCAGCTTCAAGCTCGGCGTCATCCGCCTGACCGAGCGGTTCGTCAAGACCGATCCGCTGGCGCCGCGCGACGAGCGCAAGCTCGATCGATACATCGACGCCGAGATCGGCAAGTACCTCGATCAGATCGCCGCGCCGGCTTCGACGCGCGTCGTCGGCACGTCGGGCACGATCCTCAGCCTTGGCGCCGTCGCGCTCAGCCGAGCGCGATCGGGCTGCGCCGGCGCCTCGCTGCGCAACCGGCGCATTTCGGCCAAGCAGCTGCGACGGTCGCGCAAGGATGCTGGTGGCGCGCGACCTCGCAGGAAGCGTCTGCGCGTGCCGGGGCTCGAGCCGCGGCGCGCGGACCTCGCCGTCGCCGGGCGCGATCCTGCTCGACGCGATCCTCCGCCGCCTCGGCGCCGACGACATCACGCCTGTGCGACCTGTCGCTGCGCGAAGGGCTCGTGCTCGACTACATCGCGCGGCATCGCAAGGAAATCGTCCAGGCCGATCGCTACCCCGACGTGCCGCCGCCGCAGCGTGTTCGAGCTGGCCGAACGCTGCAACTACTGGCCGGAGCACGCGCAGCAGGTCGCGCGGCTGTCGGTCGGCGCTGTTCGATCAGACGCGCGCGATCCACGGGCTGACCGGATCGCGAGCGCGAGTGGCTCGAATGCGCCGCGCTGCACGACATCGGCGTCCACATCAGCTACGAGGGCCACCACAAGCACTCGTACTACCTCATCAAGAACGGCGATCTGCGCGGCTTCGAGCCGGACGAGATCGAGACCATCGCGCTCGTCGCCCGGTATCATCGGCAGGCGCACGCCGAAGCGGCGGCACGACGGCTTCGGCGATCTTCGGACGCAAGCGCCGGCGCACGATCCGGACGCTGGCCGCCATCCTGCGTCTGGCCGAAGGCCTCGACCGCAGCCACTCGCAGCCGATCGCCGGGCTCGAGCTCGCACGACCGCGGCGACGACGCGCTGCTGCAGCTGCGGACGGCGGGCGACGCGGAGCTGGAGCTCTGGGCCGCGCACGCGCCACGCGCGCGCCGTTCGAGCGGTTGATCGGCAAGCCGCTCCACGTCGAGGTCGGCGCGAACGCGCAGGCGGACACACTCATGCTGAACAACCTGACGACAACCGCACGAGTACCCGGGAAAGCTGTTCGTCGTCGAGGGCATCGACGGGTCCGGCAAGACGACGCAGCTGGGCGCTGCTGGCGAAGTGGCTGAGCGGCGAGGGCCACCGCGGTGTTCGTCACCGAATGGAACTCGTCCGCGCTCGTGAAGGCCGCGACAAAGACCGGCAAGAAGAAGAACGCGCTGACGCCGATGACGTTCAGCCTGCTGCACGCCACCGACTTCGCCGACCGGCTGCTCTACAAGATCATCCCGCCGCTCAAGGCCGGCATGATCGTGCTCGCCGACCGCTACGCCTACACCGCGTTCGCGCGCGACGCGACGCGCGGCGTCGATCGCCAGTGGGTGCGCGAGCTGTACAGCTTCGCCGTGCGCCCGACCTCGACGCTCTACTTCCGCGTGCCGATCGACGTGTCGCTCGATCGGCTGATGGCGCGCCGCGTCAAGCTGAAGTTCTACGAGGCCGGCATGGACCTGGGCTGGAGCGCGAACCCGATCGAGAGCTTCCGGCTGTTCCAGGGCAAGGTGCTCGACGAGTACGATCGGCTCGTCGACGAGTTCGGCCTGAACGTCGTCGACGCCGTCGGCAGCATCACCGAGCAGCAGCGGCTCGTCCGCGACCTCGATCGCGCAGCACGTCTGACGACGCACGTGACACAGCGCGGAGATCACTCGATGAGCAACCCGTCTGATCTGACGACGCCGGCGCCGACGGCCGACCAACGGCGGATCAAGCCGGCGGCGCTACTACGGCCGCGGCATCCCGTATCTGCCGATCGACGGCTATCCCGGCAAGCTGATCGCCATCGAGGGCACCGACGGCGTCGGCCGCAGCACGCAGATTCAGCTGCTGCGCGAATGGCTCGAGGTCAAGGGCTACGGCGTCGTCGAGACCGGCTGGACGCGGTCGCCGCTGATGCAGCCGACGATCGAGCTGGCCAAGTCGAGCAACACGCTCAACAAGCTGACGTTCGTGCTGCTCTACGCGACCGACTTCGCCGATCGGCTCGAGAAGGAAATCATCCCGGCGCTCAAGGCCGGCTTCGTCGTCCTGTCGGATCGCTACATCTTCACGGCGCTGGCGCGCGCCGGCGTGCGCGGCGTCGATCGGCCGTGGCTGCGCAACCTGTACGGCTTCGCGATCGCGCCGCACCTGGTGTTCTACCTGAACGATCGACGTCGAAGACGCTGATCGGCCGCGTGCTCGAATCGCGCGGCATGGACTTCTGGGAATCGGGGATGGACCTGAAGCACGGCGACGACATCTACGACAGCTTCCGCGCCTACCAGAACAAGCTGCTGCGCGAATACGCGTCGATGGCCGACGAGTTCCACTTCCGCGTCGCTCGACGCCCGCCGGTCCGATCGACAAGATCCCAGGACGAGCTCCGGCGCGAAGGTCCAGGCTTTTCACCGGAACCCCACAATAGGTCCAAAGGGTCAAAGGGGTCCGAGGGTCCGAGGTCCCAAAGGTCCGAGGGGTCGGACCCCTTGGACCCCTGTAGCCCGACCTACTTGGACCCCTTGGCCCCCGTGGGACTTATCCGACGACGCCCGCGCGTCCGGAGCGCCTTGCAGGGGCGTGCGCGATGCTGGCCGACGTGGTACGCGTGTCGTGCATGCGCGATGAACGCGAGCTGGTCGCGCGATGGTCTGGACCGGTTCAGGCGTGGGCTGCCGGGTCGCGGGCGGCGCGCGGTGTGCGTCCGTCAGCGCGCCGCGCGGCTTCGCGCAAGAGCCGGCAGGTTCGCCCGCGTGAGACGGCCTGCAGTGGATTCTGCGTGGCGGTCGGGTAGGCTAGCGGCGCCTGCCGCGGCTCGCGCACCCGTCGGCGAACAGCTCGCCCCAGCCCGTGTCGAACGGCTCGCCGAGCATCTTGAGCATCTGCGACGACAGGCGTGGCTGACCATGTGCCCGAGAATCCACTGCATCGGGTTGCTGCGCCCGGTCGGCCGGCGCCGACGCGTCCTCGTCCGTGACCTTGTCCGAACGATCGCGACGCGAGGCTGTCGTTCAGCGTGAATGATCAAGCGCGAGCGGGGCGACGGCGGGATGGTGGCTGCGTCGCGCGGCGCATGGGCGTCGAAACAGCATGCAGGCCGCCCGTTCGGCGAGTCGCCCGATCGCACATCGCCGGCCGCCCGAGGTCGACCCTGCCGCGCGTTCGAAGTGGCGCGATGTTCGAGATCGACGCGCGTGAGGCCGCCGGCCTGAAGGGCGTAGAAGCGGACCTCGACCTCGCTGGCCCTGTCTGCAGGTCGGGCTCATGCTGCCATCTTCGGGTCGATCTGCCAGGCGAGCACGAAGCGGTTTGGCGGCGGCTCCCGCGCCAGCACGCTTGCCCCAGTCGCACTCGGTACGCCGTAGCCTCGCGGCCGGTTCAGCAGCGGCCGCCGGCGCGTCTCGATGACCGCCTTCACCATCGGCTTTCTTCGCTTGCCGAATGTGGTGTGACCAGCGGCCACCGGGTGTCGAAGCCGCCGGTGAAGACCTTCGAACGCGTGCTCGTCGCTGGCCTTCACGGTGATGCTCTTCTTTCACGGGCGCCAGAACGGTTGTCGCGGCGTTGGCAGTCGCTGACGTGATCCTCCCCCGTCTGTTGCTCGGCCGCGCGCTTGAAGGCGGCCAGCGGCGTCGGTCCAGAACTGATCGAAGTAGGCCCGCAGGGCGCTTTGACGCCGGCGGGGTCGGAGCTCGTAGATGCGGTTCCGGCCGTCGCGGCGCTCGCGCACCAGGCGGGCATCGCGCAGGACGCCGGAGATGCCTGGAGATCGCCGGGCGGCTGACGTCGAAGTGATCGACCAGCTCGCTGACGCCGTGCGGGCGCTCGGTGAGGTACGCCAAACAGGGCCTGCGGCGCGTCGGGTCCACAAGCCCCGGAAGGCGCCATCGGGACCATCGGCAACCATATGGATTTACGTATTATGGCGAGCAGTTGGGGCCTGCTCGTCAAGCCACCCCGGCAGGACTCGCCGACCGCCGACTGCCGACTGGCGACTGCCGACTGGCGACTGACGACTGGCGACCGATCGACTGGCGACTGCCGCCTGCGTTACCGGAATTTACATTGGGAAACGCCTCGGAAACCGCAGCGCGCGATACCGTTGCCTGGATGCTTCTCAGCTGACCCGCCGGTCGTCCCGCAACCGGCGGTCAGCGTGCCAGCCACCCCGGATTGACCGGGTGCGCCGGCCCGCCATGCCGAAAGCAATACGTGG
>ERZ1370068.1636-contig-11545_pt1 | contig 68810 bp, 80 predicted proteins | sample MGYA00561227_ERZ1370068 | MGnify/ENA primary metagenome ERZ1370068 (study PRJEB38410, sample SAMEA6850437) | metagenome | study: Metagenomic assessment of the ecological functions of the soil: analysis of the soil microbiota associated with the...
TTGCTCGCGTTCGAGGAAACGAAGGAGGCTGAGCCCGTCGCGTGAACGTGGGGGTCGGGCTCGACTCGCTTCGCATTGCCCCAAGAAAAACGGCGCCCCGCGGCGCCGTTTTCTTTAGGTTGCGAATGATCGCTCGCTTGCACGCGGGAAGCGCCGCAGACGCTGTGAGGAGGAGTCAGGCGTCCCACCACACGAGTACGTGGATTTCCTAGGCGAGCGCGTCGGCCCAGATGTTCTTCGCCCAGTTGAACGCGTAGCGGCCTTCCAGCTCGCTCATCGCCGGCGAGAGCCCGCCGGCGCCCTGCACCGGCAGCAGCGTCTTCTTCTCCGTGTCGTACTGGTGGACCGAGCAGACGTGGACGACGTCCTTGTCGGTGATGAAGCTGTAGCACGTGTTGTTGAGCACCGGCGCCGGGTTGGGCGCTTCGCCGGCGCAGCAACGCGACGACCGCCGGCCGCGCAGACTTTCGCGTGCTGGTTCGCCATGTGGCCGGATTTCGGCATCCCGGTCGCGATCTGGATCGCGTCGCCGAGCACGTGGACGTTCTTCACCTTGACCGACTCGAAGGTCAGGAAGTCGACGTCGCACCAGCGATCGTTCGCGGTGACCACGCCGGCCGAGCGCGCGATCGCGCTCGCGCCCTGCGGCGGAATCACGTTGAGCACGTCGGCGCTTCACGTTGTCCTGAACGTCGAACTTCGCCGTCCTGCGTCGCGACGTCGACGTCGGTCAAGCACGAAATTCGGCCGGTACTCGACGATGCCCTTGTACTCCTCGGCCCACGCCTTCTTGAAGAGCGGCCGCCTTCGACGTCACGTCGCCGTTGCCGTCGAGGATCAGCACCTTGGACTTGCGGCTTCGCGCGCTTGAAATACCACGCGACCTGGCAGGCGCGCTCGTACGGACCCGGCGGGCAGCGATACGGCGCGACCGGAATCGAGATCGCGAAGACGCCGCCGTCCGGCATCGCCGTCGAGCTGCTTGCGCAGCGCGACGGTCTGCGGCCCGGCCTTCCATGCGTGCAGGATCTTCGCTTGCGCGTCGGCGCTGCTTGAGCGACGGAACCTTGTCCCACAGGATAGTCGATGCCCGGCGACAGGACGAGCCGATCGTAGGCGAAGCTCCGGCGCCGCTCGCGAGCTTCACGGTCGCTTCGGTCGGCATCGACGGCGGTCGCCGTGTCGCGGACGAGCTTCACGCCGTGCGTTGCGCGCGAGGCCGTCGTAGCTCACCGTGATGTCGGCCAGCGTCTTGCTGCCGCCCAGCACGAGGTTCGACAGCGGGCACGAAATGAACGACGCGTCGGGCTCGACGAGCGTCACGTCGATCGCGCCGTCGCTCCACATGCGGATGTACTTCGCCGCCGTCGCGCCGCCGTAGCCGCCGCCGACGACCACGACCTTGCCGCGCGCCGCTGCCCATCGACGCGCAGCCGGGAAGCGCCGGCGCGACCGCGGCTCGCAGCCGGCGCGCCAGCGGCGTTCAGGAAATCGCGTCGTCGCATGCGCATGTCGGCCTCCTCGATCGTTCGAGGCTTTCTGCGCGGCGAACCAGCCGGCGACGGCGTCGATCTGCTCGTCGGTGTAGCCCTTTGCGAGCTGGTGCATGATCGTTGCCGGGCGTGCGCCCGGCCTTGAACTCCTGCATCTTGCGCACGATGTCTCCTTCGCGGCTTGCCGGCGAGCGATTCGACTGCTCGCCGACGCTGACGCCGCCGGTGCCGTGGCAGTTAGCGCAGGTCGCGGCGAGGTTGCGCGCCGAGTTTCGGATCGCTGCGCCTGTGCGCGCGGCCAGCGCGTCGCGGCCAGGCGTCGCAGCGACGCGCGAGCAGCGACGCGACGCACTGCACGAGCGCCTCCTTCGTGATCGACGCGGTGACGCACGCGCGTACGGCTGCCGGTTGCATACGCGTCGCGCATCGCTGCATGCGTCGCGGTGCAACGTTCGCACCGTCGACGGACGCGTGTCACAGTCGCGTGGCAGCGACCGGATCGCGGCGTCGTTGCACGATGAAATCGGAAATGATTTCGAAACTGGCGGTACCGATCGCATCGACGGTTGCGTGCGATCCATGGGTGCAATCGGACATCGGTCCACAGTAATCAGCAGTTGCATCAATCGACTGCATGCGATCGTGAGATCGCCGCTGGCTCAGCCGACGCTTGCCGCGACGCAGCAGCGAACAATGCGCCATACAATCGGCGGATGTTTCCACCAGCGTGGAAACGATTTTTTAACTATATTGATTTATCGATGTAATTTTTATATTGCGATGCGCGAAATTCGCTTGCAACCGCGCGGTAACTTTGCTAAGTTGAAGCATCAGTCACGAGCAGCCGTCGGCCGAGCCTCGGCGACCGGCTGCATGAAGGGCCTGGACCATCACCCCATCCATGCCCGCCCGACCGGTCGAGCGATCCTCGCCGGTCCGTGCAGTGAAGCGATCGGCGGCTGGGCTCGCCTCGTGCTTCGCGCTGCGGGCACCTGCGCGCGACGACAGTCGCGCCGAGCGTCCGCTGACCAAGGTTCCGGACGGCTCGGGACGTCCGGATTGGCCACGACGCACTGATGGGAGCAGGCGAATGAACTACGATCTCGAAGCGGCACGGCTCGAAGAAGGACTGGGCGGAAAATCCGCGCTGGAAGGGCATCAAGCGCGGCTACACGGCGGAAGACGTCGTGCGGCTGCGCGGCTCGGTCCACATCGAGCACACGCTCGCGCGCCGCGGCGCGGAGAAGCTGTGGAAGCTCATCAACGACGAGCCGTTCGTCAACACGCTGGGCGCGCTGACCGGCAACCAGGCGCTGCAGCAGGTGAAGGCCGGCCTGAAGGCGATCTACCTGTCCGGGCTGGCAGGTCGCCGCCGACGCGAACATCGCCGGCGAGATGTATCCGGACCAGTCGCTCTATCCGGTCAACTCGGTGCCGATCGTCGTGCGAGCGCATCAACAACACGTTCGTGCGCGCCGACCAGATCCAGCACATGGAAGGCAAGGGCGACATCGACTTCTTCGCGCCGATCGTCGCCGACGCCGAAGCCGGATTCGGCGGCGTGCTGAACGCGTTCGAGCTGATGAAGGCGATGATCGAGGCGGGCGCCGCCGGCGTGCACTTCGAGGACCAGCTCGCCGTCGGTGAAGAAGTGCGGCCACATGGGCGGCAAGGTGCTCGTGCCGACGCGCGAAGCGGTCGAGAAGCTGATCGCCGCGCGGCTCGCCGCCGACTGCATGGGCGTGCCGACGATCGTGCTCGCGCGCACCGACGCCGAAGCGGCCGACCTCGTCACGTCCGACATCGACGACAACGACAAGCCGTTCCTGCACCGGCGAGCGCACGGTCGAGGGCTTCTACAAGACGCGCAACGGCCTCGACCAGGCGGTGTCGCGCGGCCTCGCCTACGCGCCGTACGCGGACCTGATCTGGTGCGAAACGGGCAAGCCCGACCTCGACGTTCGCGAAGGCGTTCGCCGAGGCGATCCACGCGAAGTTCCCGGGCAAGATGCTCGCGTACAACTGTTCGCCGTCGTTCAACTGGAAGAAGAACCTCGACGACGCGACGATCGCGCGAGTTCCAGCGCGAGCTGGGCGCGATGGGCTACAAGTTCCAGTTCATCACGCTCGCCGGCTTCCACAGCCTCAACTACTCGATGTTCAACCTGCGCCCACGGCTACGCGCGCAACAACATGAGCGCGTTCGTCGAGCTGCAGGAAGCCGAGTTCGCCGCGTGCCGAAGGGCTTCACCGCGGTCAAGCACCAGCGCGAAGTCGGCACCGGCTACTTCGACGCGGTGACGCACGACCGATGCAGGGCAGCCAGTCGTCGACGACCGCGCTCAAGGACTCGACCGAGGACGAGCAGTTCTTCGACGAGAAGAAGGCCGAGCGAAGAGGCCGCCAACGCATAACGCGGGTTTTCCTTGTTCGTCCGGGCCGCGCGATCCGCTGAGGGTGGCGCGGCCCTTCGTTACCTGGGTGCGCAAGTGCCACGTTGGAAGGAGATGGCCGCGGGCTTAGGATGAGCATGCGCCCGCAACCATGCCACTTTCCCCAACGTGCGCGCCGCCGCCGCGCCAGCCGGTCGCGATGGGTTCTCAGGTGTGGCAACGGGCGACAGGGTATCCCGGCAGGCGCATGCCTCATCCTAAGCCCGGCGGGATACCCTGTCGCTTCCGATAGGCACGAGGTTAGTGTGAGGCGGGCGCATGCCTCATCCTAAGCCCGGCGCGGACCCAGATCTCGCTCCCCTGCTCCGCGTCTTCTTCGCGCTTTGGCCGGATGCCGACGCGCGCCAGTCGGCTCGCCGCGCTCGCGCAAGGACGTCGCGGACGCGAGAGGGAGAGGGCGCCTCCCGGCTCAATCTGCATGTCACTGTCGCGTTCATTGGCGAGGTCGACGCCGAGCGAATCGATGCATTGCGTGGGATCCTGGCAGCGCATCGGTTGCGCCAAACGTGCCGCCCTTCGTGCCTGACGCTCGATCGCGCTGGGACCTTTCGCGGAACCGGGATCGGCGTGGGCGGAAGCGCTCTCTGATCGCCATCGCCGCCGCCGCTCGTTGAACTCGCACGAAGTCACCAGCGCCGACGCGCTCGCCGCGCACTGGCTTCCCGAGCGAACGCCGCGCGTTCAGTCCGCACGTAACGCTCGCGCGACGGGCGCAAGGCACCTGGTCTCGCCTGGCGCTCGCAGCGCACCGGTCGCCTGGGCCGTTACGCGCCCCGCGCTTCAGCGTGTCGGAACCGGGTTCCGCCGCGCCGCGAGCATCGCGAGCTCGCGAAGCTGGCCGCTCGGCGCGCCGCTATGACGTAATCAAGCCGCGGACGCCCGTCGATGCCGCGCGTCCGGCCGTGCCGCGAGGCGGCGGCAACGCAGGAACGGTGACGGGTGTCGGCGTCAGCCGTCGCCGCGCGCAGTCAGGCGCGCGGGGTCCGCCGACCACTCGCTCCGCGATCCGGGATATGAGCGCGCCGCCGAGTCCCGCATGTTCCATCGCGAGCAGGTTTGTGGCAGGCCGTGACGCCGGAGCCGCACGTGTGAACGACCACCGACGGCACGCGATCGCCGAGAAGCGCGGCAAATTCCGCGCGCAATTCGCGGGAGGCTTCCTGGTTCCGGCCGTCGGCCGTCATGTTGTCGGTGTACGGGCGATTGACGGCGCCGGGGATGTGTCCGGCGACCTTGATCGATCGGCTCGACGTCGCCGCGAAAGCGCTCGCGGCCGCGCGCATCGACGAGCAGCATCGACGGCGACGCAGAGCGACTGTCGCGACGGCTGCGACATCGACGAGCCGGCACCGTCGGGCGCGCGATGAACGATGCTGGCACGACGGCGCGCACGTCGGTGGTCACCGGCCGGCCTTCGCGCATCCACACTGGCAAAGCCGCCGTCGAGCACGGCGACCGCAGTCATGACCGAGCCAGCGCAGCATCCACCACAGGCGCGCCGCGTACGACGCCGGGCCCCTGATCGTAGGCGACGACCTGCTTCCGTCGCGTCGATGCCCGAGGCGGCCGAAGAGCTGCCGCGCCGGCTTCGGGCGAAGGCAGCGGATGCCGGCCGTTCGTGCCCGTTTTCGGCGCCGACAGGTCGCGATCGAGGTGCACGAATCGCGCGCCTGGACATGGTGCGCCTGCGGTACTCCGCCTCGCCCCAGGTATCCGGCTTGCCCGAGATCGTGGCGGACGTCGACGCACGACGAGCGATGGATCCGCGAGTCGGGCGCGAGGTCCGCGGTCGAGATCAATGTCAGTACATGGCAGGAAAGCGAGGTCCGACCCATCAGGACAGCCTACTGTTCGCTCGATTTCAACGCGCGGCGGACTCCGCGTCGAGCTCGCGTCGGATGAACTCGTGGAAGTGCTGCATGCCGTCCTCCATCGGCGACTGATACGGCCCGTCCTCGCTGCGCCCTGCGCGGTACAGCGCCCGGCGCGCCGGCGTCCATGCGCTCGGCGATCTCGTCGTCTTCGTGCGCGGTCTCGCATGTACGCGGCCTGCTCGGCCTCGACGAACTCGCGCTCGAACAGCGCGATCTCCTCGGGATAGTAGAACTCGACGACGTTGAGTCGTGCTGGTCGACGCCTGCGGGTATCAGCGTGCTGACGACGAGCACGTGCGGATACCACTCGATCATCGACGTTCGGGTAGTAGACCGATCCAGATCGCGCCGTGCGGCGGCGTCTCGCCGCGATAGAAGTCGAGCGACCGCCTTGTGCCAGCGCTCGTAGGTCTTCGGTGCCCGGCTTCGCGAGCGCCGTTGTTGACGCCGACCGATCTGCACCGAGTACCAGTCGCCGAACTCCCACCTCGAGGTCGTCGCAGGTGACGAACTGGCCGAGGCCGGGATGGAACGGGCCGACGTGGTAGTCCTCGAGGTAGACCTCGATGAACGTCTTCCAGTTGTAGTCGCACTCGTGGACGTCGACGCGATCGAGCACGTGCCCGGAGAAGTCGAGCTGGCGGACGTCGACACGCCGGCGAGGTCGCGCGCGACGTCGCGCTTGCCGTCGAACAGCAGGCCGTTCCAGTTCTGCAGCGGCGAGCGGCCGAGGTTGAGGCACGGCTTGTCGTCGAAGTGCGGCGCGCCGAGCAGCTCGCCCCTGCAGGTCGTAAGTCCAGCGGTGGATCGGGCAGACGATGTTCTGGCGGCGTTGCCGCGCCCTGTCAGCATGATCGCCTGGCGGTGGCGGCAGATGTTCGAGATGAGCTCGATGCCGTTCGCCGTTGCGCACGAGCGCCTGCGCGTTGTCGCGTGTCGCGAGAGCGCAGTAGTCGCCCGGCGTTCCGGCACCATCAGCTCGTGGCCGACGTAGCCCGGCGCGCGCGCGAACAGCTGCCGCTGCTCGGCCTCGAACATCGCGGGATCGCAATACCAGGAGACGGGGAGCTGCGACGCCGCGCGCCGCAAATGCCCGATGGTGGCGAGACTCGGACATCGGCCTAACCCTTTCTTCGCGTAAATCGGTCGAACCAACCCAACCCAACAACCCGGGACGATTACGGCGTTTTCGGCCGCCCCGGACCGCTTTGCTAAGTCGGCCGCGCGAAAGGATCGCGTAAGGCCGCGTCGTCAAACGATGTTATTATAATTGGCTGCTGCAAATGCGGGTCAAATGTGGGTCGACTCGCGACGCTTTTCAACTCCATGGCCCGAGCCGAGCGCCGTCCCCGCAAGCTTCGAAGCCGCGCTGGCCGAGCTCGAGGCGATCGTCGCGACGATGGAGGGCGGGCAGCTGCCGCTCTCGGAATCGCTCGCCGCGTACAAGCGCGGCGCCGAGCTCCTCGCAATTCTGCCAGGCCGCGCTCAAGGACGCGCAGCAGCAGGTCGAGATCCTCGAGAAGGGCGTGCTGAAAGCGTTCGTGGCATCCGATGGCGAGGCCGTCCGCGGCGATGAATCCTGAGCTCGCATGGGCCGTCTGGTCCGCGCGAGCGCCAGCGACGGATCGAGGACGTCCTCGACGCGGATGCTGCCTGCCGCGGACCTCGATCCCGCAGCCATTGAGTCGCGCGCGATGCGCTACGCGGTGCTCGATGGCGGAAAGCGCGATGCGGCCGCTCCTCGCGTATGCCGGCGGCGAGCTGACCGGCGCCGATCCGGATGCCGTCGATGCCGCGGCAGCCGCGGTCGAGCTGATCCACGCGTACTCGCTGATCCACGACGATCTTCCGTGCATGGACGACGACACGTTGCGCCGCGGCAAGCCGACGTGCCACGTCGCGTTCGGCGAAGCGATGGCGCTTCTCGCCGGCGACGCGCTGCAGGCGCTCGCGTTCGGCGTGCTCGCCGAGCGACCTGCATTCCGATCGCAGCGCAGCCTGCGCGCTGCTCGCCGAGGCGGCCGGCGTGCGCGGGATGGCGGGCGGGCAGGCGATCGACCTCGACAGCGTCGGCGATCGACGCTGCCGCTCGCGAAGCTCGAAACGATGCACCGGATGAAGACCGGCGCGCTGATCCGCGCCGCGGTGCGTCTCGGCGCCGCTTGCGGCCGAACGCTCGCGCCCGCGCGAGGCGCGCGCGCTCGATCGCTACGCGGATGCCGCGGGCCTCGCGTTCCAGGTCGTCGACGACGTGCTCGACGTCGAAGGCTCGGCCGCCTCGCTCGGCAAGACGGCCGGCAAGGACGTCGCGCAGGGCAAGCCGACGTTCGTCTCGCTGCCTCGGGCTTGCCGCGCGCCAAGGCGCGCGCCGAGGCGCTGCGCGTCGAAGCGCAGGCGGCGCTCGCGCCGCTCGGTCGCGCCTGCGCGGCGTCTCGCGCGAGCTCGCCGACTGGATCGTGCTGCGGGCGCATAGCGCATCGCGAACTCGCAACAGCTGATGCCACGCTGCTCGACTCGATCGACGAGTCCGGCCGGCACTGCGCCGTCTCGACCGCGACGCAGCTGCCGCAGCTCGCGCGCGAGCTGCGCTCGTTCGTGCTGACCTCGGTCGCGCAGACCGGCGGCCATCTGTCGTCGAACCTCGGCACCGATCGAGCTGACGATCGCGCTGCACTACGTGTTCGACACGCCGCGCGACCGCATCGTCTGGGACGTCGGCCACCAGACCTACGCGCACAAGATCCTCACCGGCCGGCGCGCGCAGATGAGCCGGCTGCGGCATGGCGGGCGGCCCGTCGGGCTTTCCGCGCCGCGAGCGAGAGCGAGTACGACACGTTCGGCACCGCGCATTCGTCGACGTCGATCTCGGCGGCGCTCGGCATGGCGATCGCCGCGCAGCGCAGCGGCGACGATCGGCGCGTCGTCGCGGTGATCGGCGACGGCGCGATGAGCGCCGGCATGGCGTTCGAGGCGCTCAACAACGCGGGCATCGCCGGCGCCGAACCTGCTCGTGATCCTGAACGACAACGAGATGTCGATCTCGGAGCCGGTGGGCGCGCTCAACGGCTATCTCGCGAAGCTCCTCGCGTCGCGCCTCTACAACTCGGTGCGCCGCGGCGGCAAGGAAGTGCTGTCGAAGCTGCCGCCGGTGCAGGAGCTCGCGAAGCGCTGGGAAGAGCACATGAAGGGCATGGTGCTGCCCGGCACGCTGTTCGAGGAGTTCGGCTTCAACTACATCGGCCCGATCGACGGCCACGACGTCGACGCGCTCGTCGCGCACGCTCGCGAACGTCAGGAGCTCGAAGGGCCGCAGTTCCTGCACGTGATCACGAAGAAGGGCTACGGCTACGCGCGCGCCGAGGAGGATCCGATCCTCTATCACGGCGTCGACGAAGTTCGATCCGGCCGTCGGCATACGCGCCGAAGGCGGCCGCGAAGCCCGCCGTACACGCAGGTCTTCGGCGACTGGCTGTGCGACATGGCGGCCGCCGACCCGCGCGTGGTCGGCGATCACGCCGGCGATGCGCGAGGGCTCCGGGCTCGTGCGCTTCTCGCAGGAGTTTCCGGAGCGCTATTTCGACGTCGGCATCGCCGAGCAGCACGCGGTCACGTTCGCCGCGGGCCTCGCGTGCGAGGGCATGAAGCCGGTCGTCGCGATCTACTCGACGTTCCTGCAGCGCGCCTACGACCAGCTGATCCACGACGTCGCGCTGCAGAACCTGCCGGTCGTGTTCGCGATCGACCGCGCCGGCATCGTCGGCGCCGACGGCGCGACGCACATCGGCGCGTTCGACCTGACCTATCTGCGCTGCCTGCCCAACACGACGGTGATGGCGCCCGTCCGACGAGAACGAGTGCCGGCAGATGCTCTACACGGCGTTCACGCTCGACACGCGCCGAGCGCCGTTCGCTATCCGCGCGGCGCGGGCCCGGGCGTCGCGATCGAGCCGGGATGACCGCGCTGCCCGATCGGCAAGGGCGAGATGCGCCGCGACGACGGCGCGGCGCACGAACCGCATCGCGATCCTCGCGTTCGGCAGCGATGCTGCAGCCCGGCGCTCGCCGCCGCCGACGAGCTCGACGCGACGGTCGCCAACATGCGCTTCGTCAAGCCGCTCGACGTCGACCTCGTCGCTGCAAGCTCGCGCGCGAGCACGATGCGCTGGTCACCGATCGAGGAGAACGTCGTCGCGCGGCGGCGCCGGCAGCGCGGTTGCCGAAGCGCTCGCCGCCGCCGGCATCGTCGTTCCGCTCCTGCAGCTCGGATTGCCTGACGCGTTCGTCGATCACGGCGACCCGGCGAAGCTCCTCGCCGAATGCGGCCTCGACGCCGCCGGCATCGTCGTCGTCGATCAACGCACGATTCGGGCAGCGCCGCACCGATCCGCTCGCGAAGCCGGCGGCCTGACGCGTGCGCCGCGGTCGCAGCGTCGACCGGCTGATAAAACGCCGCTCGACGACTCGAACTTGCCCATGCGTCCGATCGCGATCTTCCGCTTCTCCGCCGACCGAAGGGCCCCGCGTATTTCGCCGAATGGCTCGACGCGCACGGCCTGCCATGGCAGCTCGTCGCGCTCGACGCGCGGCGCCGCCGTGCCGAGCGACCCGCGCGCGTTCGCCGGCATCGGCATGATGGGCGGGCCGATGAGCGTCAACGACGCGCCTGCCGTGGACCGCGCCGCTTGGCGCGTTGTTGCGCGACGCGGTCGACGCGCAGCGTGCCGGTGATCGGCCACTGCCTCGGCGGACAGCTGTTCGCGCAGGCGCTCGGCGCGCCGGTGACGCGCACGCCGACGCCCGGAGATCGGCTGGCATCGAGGTCGACGCGTCCGACGCGATGCGCGCGCGACGACTGGTTCGGCGGACGCGATGCGCTTCGACGCGTTCCAGTGGCACTACGATGTCGTTCGCGCTGCCGCCGGCGCGACGCGCGTGCTGACGAATCGATTCAACGCCAACCAGGCGTACGTGATCGACGATCGCCACATCGGCTTCCAGTGTCACATCGAGATGACGCGCGAGCTGGTCGAGACGTGGTGCCGCGACCGGCGCCGACGAGCTTCCCGCGCAATCGACGCCGGCACGTGCAGAGCGCGACGACATCCGCGCGCGATCGTCGACGCGCGCGATCGCCGCGCTGAACACGCGTCGCCGGCGACGTCTACGCGCGCTGGGCGCAGGCCTGCGGCTGACGCGCAGCTCGATCGGCACGATGCACGATTCGCGCGCTGCCCGATCTGCTGATCAACCAGATCGCCGCCGGCGAGGTCGTCGAGCGCCCGGCGGCGGCGCTGAAGGAGCTGCTCGAGAACGCGCTCGACGCCGGCGCGACGCAGATCGACATCGATCTCGCCGGCGGCGGCATCAAGCGCATCCGCGTCGCCGACAACGGCGCGGGCATCGAGCGCGACGAGCTGCGCGCTCGCGGTCGCGCGGCACGCGACGTCGAAGATCGCGACGGTCGACGACCTCGAGGCGATCGCGACGCTCGGCTTTCGCGGCGAGGCGCTGGCGTCGATCGCCGCGGTGTCGCGCTTCGCGCTCGCGTCGCGCGCGCGGGCCGCCGCACGCGTGGCGGATCGAGGTCGACGGCGGCACGGTCGGCGCCGCCGCGCCCGCGCGCGCTCGCCGACGGCACCACGGTCACGGTCGAGGAGCTCTACTTCAACACGCCGGCGCGGCGCAAGTTCCTGCGCACCGAAGCGACCGAGTGGGCGCATTGCGACGAGGCGTTCCGGCGCATCGCGCTCGCGCATCCCGGACGTCGGCTTCACGCTGCAGCACAACGGCCGCGTCGTCCATCGACTGCTGCGCAGCGGCCGCGCGCGCGCGTCGAGGCGCTGCTCGGCGACGCGTTCGTCGCCGCGCGCGGCGCTGCGTCGACGCGGAAGCCGGCCGGCGTCGCGCTCGACGGGCTTCGCCGTGCGGCCCGCGTACGCCGCGCAGCGCGCGACGGCGCAGTACGTGTTCGTCAACGGCCGCTTCGTGCGCGACCGCGTGCTCGTCGCACGCGCTGCGCGAAGCGTATCGCGACGTGCTGCATCACGACCGCCAGCCCGCGTACGCGCTGTGGCTGACGCTCGACCCGCGCCGCGTCGACGTCAACGTCCATCCGCAGAAGACCGAAGTGCGCTTTCGCGATTCCGGCGCGGTCCATCAGTTCGTCCGGCACGCGGTCGAGCGCGCGCTCGCGACGACCGCGGCCGAGCAGCCCGCGGTGTCGGCCGCGGAGCGGCTTGGGCGTCGGCCGCCGCACGGCTGCCGCCGCCGCATCGGCGACGCGCGATCGGCGCGCCGGCGATTCGGCCGGCGCACGCGCTCGTTCGCTGGACGCCACGCCAGCGCGCGCTGGCGCTCGGCGCCGCCGAGCCCGCGGCGTTCTATGCGCGGCTCTTCGGTGAGCGCGACGCGCCGCGAACCGCGCCCGATCTGCCGACACCGGCGACGCGCATCCGCTCGGCTTCGCGCTGGCGCAACTGCACGGCGTCTACGTGCTCGCGCAGAACCGCGACGGGCTGGTGCTCGATCGACATGCATGCGGCGCACGAGCGCATCGTCTACGAGCGGCTGAAGACGGCGCTCGACGCGCGTGTCCCGGTGCAGCCGCTGCTCGTGCCGGCGACGTTCGCCGCCGACCGCGCTCGAGATCGCGACGCCGGACGAGCACGCGGACGCGCTCGACGCGCTCGGGCTTCGCGATGTCGCGCGCTCGGGCCCGCGACGCTCGCGGTGCGCGGCATTCCGGCGCCGCTCGCCGATGCCGATGCCGCGACGCTCGCCCGCGCGGTGCTGCACGAGCATCCGCGAGTTCGGCGGCATCGCAGGCGCTGACGCGCGCGCCGCGACGAGCTGTTGTCGACGATGGCCTGCCACGGCGCGGTGCGCGCGAACCGCAGCCTCGACGGTGCCGGAGATGAACGCGCTGCTGCGCGAGATGGAAGTCGACCGAGCGCGCCGGGACAGTGCAACCACGGCCGGCCGACGTGGTACCAGCTGACGCTTGCCGATCTCGACCGCCTGTTCATGCGCGGCCGGTAGCGCGTGGCGCCGCGCATCGCGACGTGACGCCGGCGCGTGCTGCTGATGGGCCCGACCGGCGTCGGGCAAGAGCGCGCTCGCGCTCGCGCTGGCGCGAGCGCTTCGCCGGTCGAAATCGTCAGCGTCGATTCGGCGCAGGTCTACCGCGGCATGGACATCGGCACCGCGAAGCCCGACGCGGCGACGCGCGCGCGCGTTCCGCATCACCTGATCGACATCGTCGACCCGACCGGAGCGTATTCGGCGGCGCGCTTCGCGCGCGACGCGCATGCGCGCGATCGCGGCGATCCGCGCGCGCGGTCGCGTGCCGATCGTCGTCGGCGGGACGATGCTCTACTTCAAGGCGCTGACCGAAGGCCTGTCGGCGCTTGCCGCAGGCCGATCCCGCCGTGCGCGCGCGACCTCGACGCACGCGCCGCGCGCGGGCTGGCCGGCGCTGCATGCCGAGCTCGCGCGGATCGACCCGCGCGACCGCCGCGCGGCTCGACGCCGACCGATGCGCAGCGCATCCAGCGCGCGCTCGAGGTCTGCGCAGCTCGCCGGGCACGCCGCTATCGGCGCTGCAGGGCCGCCGCGAGCGGCGCCGGCGCGCTCGGTCCGACGATCGCGCGTCGCGCTGTTGCCGCCGACCGCGCGCGCGCTGCACGCGCGATCGCGCGAGCGCTTCGACGCGATGCTCGCGGCGGGCCTGGTCGACGAGCTCGCCGCGCTGCGCGCACGCTATCCGCTCGCCGCCGACGTGCCGTCGATGCGCTGCGTCGGCTATCGGCAGGCGTGGGAATACCTCGACGGCGCATCGATCGCCGCGACGCTGCGCGCGCGCGGGCATCGCGGCGACGCGCCAGCTCGCCAAGCGCCAGTTCACGTGGCTGCGCGCGACGACCGGCGACCGTGTCGATTCGCGCGATGCTCGGACTCTCGACGAGTCGACGTCGTCGAGCGTTGCGCGCGAAGCCGCGTCGCAGCGCGGGCCATTCCGGCCTGACAGCGTCGTCGCTGCTGTGCAATAATCCTGTTTTGGCTGCGTCGCCGACTGCGCCGCAGCGGCGACTTCAGCCATGGTCGCGCGCACGCTCTACGACAAGCTCTGGGACAGCCACGTCGTCCGCACCGAAGCCGACGGCACGGCGCTGCTCTACATCGACCGCCACCTCGTGCACGAGGTGACGAGCCCGCAGGCGTTCGAGGGTCTGAAGCTCGCCGGCCGCAAGCCGTGGCGCGCCGGGTCGATCGTCGCCACCGCCGACCACAACACGCCGACCAAGGACTGGGACGCAGGGCATTCGCCGATCCGATCTCGCGCACGCAGGTCGAGACGCTCGACGCCAACATGAAGCGCGCACGGCGCGCAAGGCCTATTTTCCGTTCCGCGACCGGCGGCAGGGCATCGTCCACGTCATCGGGCCCGAGCAGGGCGCCACGCTGCCCGGCATGACGGTCGTCTGCGGCGACTCGCACACCAGCACGCACGGCGCGTTCGCGCGCGCTCGCGTTCGGCATCGGCACTTCCGAGGTCGAGCACGTGCTCGCGACGCAATGCCTGCTCACCAAGAAGTCGAAGTCGATGCAGATGCGCGTCGAAGGCCGCTGCCGCGCCGGCGTCACCGCGAAGGACCTCGCGCTGGCGATGATCGGCCGGATCGGCACCGCCGGCGGCACCGGCTACGCGATCGAGTTCGCCGGCGAGCGCGATCCGCGCGCTGTCGATGGAAGGCCGGATGACGGTGTGCAACATGGCGATCGAGGCGGGCGCGCGCGCCGGCATGGTCGCCGTCGACGACAGCACGATCGACTACCTGCAGCGGCCGCACGTTCGCGCCCGAGCGGCGAGCTGTGGGACCGCGCGGTCGCGCATTGGCGCACGCTCACGAGCGACGAGGGCGCGAAGTTCGACACGTGTCGTCGCGATCGACGCGGCGACGGTCGCGCCGCAGGTCACGTGGGGCACGTCGCCGGAGATGGTCGTGTCGATCGAGGTCGCGTGCCGGATCCCGACCAGCGAAGCGCGACCCGGCGCGGCGCGAGGGCATGGAGCGCGCGCTCGCGTACATGGGACTCGCGCCGAACACGCCGATCGACCGACATCGCGCATCGACAAGGTGTTCATCGGCTCGTGCACGAATTCGCGCATCGAGGACCTGCGCGCCGCCGCGGCGCGTCGCGCGCGGCCGTCGCGTCGCCGGCAACGTCAAGCTCGCGATGGTCGTGCCGGGCTCGGGGCCGGTGAAGGCGCAGGCCGAAGCGCGAAGGCCTCGACCGCGTCTTCCGCGACGCCGGCTTCGAATGGCGCGAGCCCGGCTGCTCGATGTGCCTCGGCGATGAACGACGACCGGCTCGAGCCGGGCGAGCGCTGCGCGTCGACGTCGAACCGCAATTTCGAAGGCCGCCAGGGCGCGGGCGGCCGCACGCATCTCGTCAGCCCGGCGATGGCGGCCGCGGCGCGCGATCGCCGGGCATTTCGTCGACGTGCGTCGGCTCGCCTGAGTCAGCGAAGGAGGCCGAACATGTCATGCGAAACTCGTCGCATTGCTCGCGCTGCTCGGCGTCGGCGTCGTCGTGCTCGCGGGCTGCAACACGATCGAGGGCGCGGGCAAGGACGTCAAGGCAGCCGGGCGGCGCGATCGAGAAGACGGCGGACAAGACGAAGCCCTACTAGATGCATGCAGCCGTTTCGCGTCATGACGGGGCTGGTCGCGCCGCTCGACCGCGCCAACGTCGATACCGACGCGATCATCCCGAAGCAGTTCCTGAAGTCGATCAAGCGCTCGGGCTTCGGCCCGAACCTGTTCGACGCGTGGCGCTATCTCGATCGCGGCGAGCCGGGCATGGACAACGCGAAGCGGCCGCTCGAACCCGGACTTCGTGCTGAACGAGCCGCGCTACCAGGGCGCGCAGATCCTGCTCGCGCGCCGCAATTTCGGCTGCGGCAGCTCGCGCGAGCACGCGCCGTGGGCGCTCGCCGACTACGGCTTCCGCGCGCTGATCGCGCCGTCGTACGCCGACATCTTCTTCAACAACTGCTACAAGAACGGCCTGCTGCCGATCGTGCTGCCCGAGTCGCAGGTCGACCGGCTGTTCGACGCGGTGCAGGCGTTCCCGGGTTCAAGCTGACGATCGATCTCGAGCGGCAGATCGGTGTCGACGCCCGACGGCTCGATGGCGTTCGCGTTCGACGTCGATGCCTTCCGCAAGCACTGCCTCGCTCAACGGACTCGACGACATCGGCCTGACGCTCACAGCACGCCGACGAGATCCGCACGTTCGAGACGAAGCGACTGGCCGAGCAGCCGTGGCTCGCGCGAGCGACAGCGGCAGACCGTGCCGGGACACCGCGGCGACCGACGTCGCCGCTGTCGCTGGCGCGTCTGAGGCGCGCGCCCGAGCGAAGGATGCCGATGAAAATCGCGATCCTTCCCGGCGACGGCATCGGTCCCGAGATCGTCGGCGAGGCGGTCAAGCGTGCTCGACGCTGCTGCGGCGCGAAGGCCTGCCGATCGAGACCGAGACGGCGCCGATCGGCGGCGCCGGCTACGACGCGGCGGGACAGCCGCTGCCCGATGCGACGCTGCGCGCTCGCGCGCGACGCCGACGCCGTGCTGCTGGGCGCGGTCGGCGGGCCGCGCTACGACGACGCTGCCGCGCGCGATGCGGCCCGAGCAGGGCATCTCTCGGCATCCGCAAGGCGCTCGGCCTCGTTCGCCAACTCTGCGCCCGGCGCTGCTCTATCCGGAGCTCGCCGCGCGCGTCGACGCTGAAGCCCGGACGTGGTCGCCGGACTCGATCTGATGATCGTCCGCGAGCTGACCGGCGACATCTATTTCGGCGAGCCGCGCGGACGCCGCCGCAACGCCGCCGGCGAGCGCGAGGGCTTCGACACGATGCGCTACAGCGAGCGCGAGATCCGCCGCATCGCGCGCGTCGGCTTCGAGACCGCGCGCGCCGCGGCCAGCAAGCTGTGCTCGGTCGACAAGGCCAACGTGCTCGACACGTCAGCAGCCTGTGGCGCGAGGTCGTCACCGACGATCGGCGCAAGGACTATCCCGACGTCGCGCTCGACGCACATGTACGTCGACAACGCCGCGATGCAGCTCGTCGCGCAACCCGAAGCAGTTCGACGTGATCGTCACCGGCAACCTGTTCGGCGACATCCTGTCCGACGAGGCGTCGATGCTGGCGGGGTCGATCGGGCATGCTGCCGTCGGCGTCGCTCGATGCCGACAGCAACAGGGCTCTACGAGCCGATCCACGGCTCGGCGCCCGACATCGCGGGCAAGGACAAGGCCAATCCGCTGGCGACGATCCTGTCGGTCGGCGATGATGTTCCGCCACACGTTCGCCCGCGCGGACATCGCCGAGCGGATCGAGCGCGCGGTGCGCGCGGTGCTGGCGACGGGCCTGCGCGACCGGCGACATCGCGCTCGCCGGCGAGCCGGTCGTCGGCACGCGCGATGGGCGACGCGTCGTCGCAGCGCGGCGTGTGCGGCGCAAGCGACATTCTCGACGAACGAGAACGATCATGCGCGTAGGGTTTGTCGGATGGCGCGGCATGGTGGGCTCGGTGCTGATGCAGCGGATGCTCGAGGAGCGCGACTTCGAGCTGATCGAGCCGGTGTTCTTCACGACGTCGAACGTCGGCGGCAGCGGCCCGGCGATCGGCAGCGACACGCCGGCCGCTCGACGACGCGAACGACATCGACGCGCTCGCGGCGCACGATGCGATCGTCACCTGCCAGGGCGGCGACTACACGAACGACGTGTTCCCGAAGCTGCGCGCGTCGCGGCTGGAAGCGGCTACTGGATCGACGCCGCGTCGGCGCTGCGCATGAACGACGACGCGGTGATCATCCTCGACCCGGTGAACCGCGACGTGATCGACGCGGCGCTCGCGAGCGGGCATGAAGAACTTCATCGGCGGCAACTGCACGGTCAGCCTGATGCTGATGGCGCTCGCCGGGCTGTTCCGCGCGCGACTCGATCGAGTGGATGACGTGCGATGACCTACCAGGCGGCGTCCGGCGCCGGCGCGCAGAACATGCGCGAGCTGCTCGCGCAGATGGGCGAGGCGCACATGGCGGCGCGCGACGCTGCTCGACGATCCGGCTTCGGCGATTCTCGACATCGACCGCGAGGTCGCCGGCATCCTGCGCGACGCGGACTTTCCGACGGAGCACTTCGGCGTCCCGCTCGCCGGGCAGCCTGATGCCCTGGATCGACAAGGACCTCGGCAACGGCATGAGCCGCGAGGAATGGAAGGGCAGCGCCGAGACGCAACAAGATCCTCGGCCGCGACAGGCGCCGGCAGACCGCGATCGCCGTGGATTCGATCTGCGTGCGCATCGGCGCGATGCGCTGCCACAGCCAGGCGCTGACCATCAAGCTGACGCGCGACGTGCCGCTCGCCGAGATCGAGTCGATGCTCGCCGCCGGCAACGAGTGGGTGCGCGTCGTGCCCAACACGCAGCGAGGAGAGCATCGCGCGCGAGCTGACGCCGGCCGCCGTGACCGGGCTCGCTGGAGATCCCGATCGGCCGGCTGCGCAAGCTCGCGATGGGCGGCGACTACCTCGGCGCGTTCACCGTCGGCGACCAGCTGCTGTGGGGCGCGGCCGAGCCGCTGCGCCGCATGCTGCGGATCCTCATCGGTCGGCTGTAGCGAAGCGCGTCGCGCGAGCGGCGTGCGGCGGACCTTTGTCGCGTTGCCGCGCCGCGTCGTGGCGGCTTGTTTGCGCAAGTTTCGTGGGCACCGCGCACCTGCGCGGGCGCTCCGCGCTGGCGAAATTGGGCCTGACGACATGCGACATGCAACAGCCGCCGGTATCTCGCCGTTGCGCAACGCCGGTGGTGCAGTACAACATCTGGTGAGTCCGGGCCGCTGCGGCCGCTAGCAATGGCGCCGTAGTAGAGGGCTGCTGCGGGCGCTCGTTGCGCGAACAGCGAGCCCGGCCTGACAAAAGTCAAGCTAATACCGAGGTTTAGCTTGCTTCGCTAAACCCATGATGTTATGTTAGCTTGCACAATCCGAATACCGGAAGGGACCGGCATGCGAGCAAAACCCATCCTGTCACTGACCTGCTGGCGGCTGCGCTTGCGCATTGCCGGCATCGCGGCCTCCGCTCGGCTTGGGCAAGCTGACCGTCCAGTCGTCGCTCGGTCAGCCGCTGTCGGCGCAGATCGAGCTCACGTCGATCGCGAAAGAAGAGCTGGATTCGGTCTCGGCGCGCGATTGCCGATTCGTCTCTCTATCGCGCAGAACAGTCTTGCGTATCAGGGCGTTCTGTCGCGCGCGCGCGTCACGATGGAGCGCCTCGCCCAACGGTGACGCCGTGCTGAAGGTCACCACACGCCGCGAGCGTCGCCGAGCCGTACCTCGACCTGCTCGTCGAAGTGAATTGGGCGTCGGGCCGCGTCGTGCGCGCCTACACGTTCCTGCTCGATCCGCCGGGTGCGACGGTCCCGGTTGCGCGCGGTCGACCGGTGACGCCGCGCGTGCGGCGCCGGCGCCGCGCGCGCCGCGGCCGCGTCGGAAGCCGCTCCGGCCGCCCGCGCGTCAGGCGCAAGCGCCGAGCGGCGCAGCGGCGAAGCTCGTACACGCGTCCGGCGCGGCGACACGCTGTCGAAGATCGCCAGCGAATACCAAGCCGTCGTCGGCGACGCTCGAGCAGATGCTCGTCGCGCTGTATCGCGAACAACAAGGACGCGTTCGACGGCAACATGAATCGCTTGCGCGCGGGCGCGATCCTCAACATTCCGAGTCCGGAGCGAGCGCCGCGGTTTCACGCCGGCGAGGCGACGAAGACCGTGCGCGTGCAGGCCTCCGATTGGCGCAGCTATCAGGACACGCGTCGCCGCGTCGGCGCCCGCAGCGGAAGGCGCGGGAGCAGCGCGTCGCCGCCGGCAAGATCGGAACGACGGTCGAAGAAAAGGCGCCCGCCGCCGCGCCGGGCCGCGACCAGCTCAAAGTGTCGCCGCAAGCAGGCCAGGCGAAAGGCGCCGGCGCGGCGCCGCTCGCCGAGGAAGTGGTTTCGCGCGACAAGGCGCTGAAGGAGGCGCAAGACGCGGATCACCGAGCTCGAGAAGACGCTCAAGGATCTGCAGAAGGCGATCGAGCTCAAGGGTCAGACCGGGCGCGCAGCTGCAGGCGCAGGCGGACGCGGCCAAAGGCAAGGCCGCCGAAGCGCCGAAGCGGCACGCCGCCCGATGCCCGCGCCCGCGATCGCGCCCGCAACGAAGGCGCCGGAAGCGCCGAAGGCCGCCGAGCCCGCCGAAGGCACGGAGCCGCGAAGCCCGTCGAGCCGCCGCCGGCCGAAGGCGCCCGAGACCGACGAAACCGGAGCCGCCGAAGTAGCGCCGGATGCGACCAAGCCGACCGCGCCGAAATCCGACATGCGCCAAGCTCACGCCGAAGCCCGAGCCTTCGTTCTTCGACGATCTCTTCGGCGGCACGCCGGCGTGGGTCATCGGCGGCGGCGCGCTTGCCGCGCTGGCCGGGATCGCCGCGCTGATCGCCGCGCGCCGGCGCAAGACCGTCAAGTTCGAGGACAGCATCATCGGCGGCACCGACATCAAGACCAACACGGTCTTCGGCTCGACGGGCGGCGGCGTCGTCAACACCGGCGAGAATTCGCTCGCCGACCGATTTCAGCCGCGAGGGTCTCGGCAACATCGACACCGACGAAGTCGATCCGATCGCCGAGGCCGAGGTCTATCTCGCCTACGGACGCGACGCGCAGGCCGAGGAAATCCTGAAGGACGCGCTGCAAGAAGGATCCGCAGCGCCAGGAGATCTACCTCAAGCTGCTCGAGATCCACGCGCAGCACAACAAGCCGTCGGCGTTCGAGACGGTCGCCGCCGAGCTCTATTCGGTGTCGCAAGGGCAAGGGCGAAGTCTGGCAGAAGGCCGTCGACGCTCGGGCGCCAACTCGATCCCAACAACCCGATGTTCGGCGAAGGCGCGGGCGCGGCAGCGGCCGCGGCGGCGGCCGCGGGCGCGGGCTTGCGCTCGGCGCCGGCGTCGCGGCACGCCGTCGACGAAGCGTCGCGCCGCCCCGTCGGCGGGACGTCGCCGGCGATCGCCAAGGAGACGGACGACGAGCGCGCTCGACTTCCGCTTCGACGAGGACGTCTCGATCTCGCGGACCGCGCAAGACGACCAATGCGCAGATCGAAAAGATCGACGCGGCCGAGCGCGAGTTCGAGGAATCCGCGAAGCGACCTGCCGGCGACGGCACCGAGCGCGCGGCAGCGCGGCCAAGTGCGCCGCGGCGATCGCCGCGACCGCGGCGGCCGCCGCGACGGGATTCGGCGCCGGCGAACCCGCGAAGGCGAAGGCGGCCGGCGATTTCGAGCTTCCATCTGGACGACGGCGAAAAGCCCGCGCCGATGGGCAAGCGGCGCCAGCTGGGCGCAGGCAGCGGACAGCGTCTCGCCGGCGCTCGCGCGGCCGCAGGCGGCGATCGACCTCGACAAGCTCGATCTCTCGTTCGATCCGCGAGCACGCGACGTTCGAGGACCCGACGCCGTCGGTGCGTCGACGGCCAGTGGCACGACGCCGCGACGAAGCTCGACCTCGCGAAGGCGTATCAGGAAATGGGCGACGTCGAGGGCGCCCGCGAAATCCTGCAGGAAGTGCTGCACGAGGGCGACGACAACGCAGAAGGCCGAAGCGCAGGCGCTGCTCGCGAAGCTCGGCTGAACACCTAGAACCTCGGATTGCGCGGGCGGCGGAGCGAAGTTCCGCCGCCCGTTGCATTTCTGACGTCGCAGCTCCGCGCAAGCGTCGCTTCCTTCCATGCGCATCGCCATCGGACTCGAATACTGCGGCGTTCGACGTTCACCGGCTGGCAGTCGCAGCCGGACGGGCGCGGCGTGCAGGACGCGCTCGAGCGCGCGCTCGCGGCGATCGCGGATGCGCCGGTCGCGCACGATCGCCGCCGGCCGCACCGATGCCGGCGTGCACGCGACGATGCAGGTCGTCCATTTCGACGTCGACGCCGCGCGCCCCGACACCGCGTGGGTGCGCGGCGTCAATGCGAATCTGCCCGCCGACGTCGCCGTGCTCTGGGCGCGCCCGGTCGCGCCGATTTCCACGCGCGCTATCGCCGCCGAGCGCGCGCCACTACACCTACCTGCTGCTGCGAATCGCCCGGTGCGCCCGGCGCTCCTCGCGGGCCGCGTCGGCTGGTACCATCGAGCCGCTCGACGTCGCGGCGATGCGCGAGGCGGCGGCGCGCGCTCGTCGGCACGCACGACTTTTCGGCGTTCCGCGCCGCGGAGTGCCAGGCGAAGTCGCCGACGAAGACGCTGACCGAGTCGCGATCGCCGTCGGACGGCGATGCATGTTGCGCTTCGATTTCTGCGCCAATGCGTTCCTTCACCACATGATCCGCAACATCGTCGGCGCGCTCGTCTACGTCGGCGCGGGCAAGCATCCGCCCGGCGTGGATCGCGCGAGCTCCTCGCGGGCCGCGACCGCACGCGCGCCGCGCCGACGTTCGCGCCGGACGGGCTCTATTTCACCGGCGCCGACTACGACGCGAAGTGGGAGCTGCCGCCGACGCGCCGGCCCGTCGCGCTGCCGCCGCGCCTGAACGCGTATCGCCGATGACCCGCACGCGCGTCAAGATCTGCGGCATCACCCGCGTCGACGACGGCGCTCGCCGCCGCGCGCGGGCGGGCGCCGACGCGATCGGCTTCGTGTTCTGGCCGGGTACGCCGCGCGCGGATCGACGCGCGATGCGGCGCGCGCGATCGCGGCGGCGCTGCCGCCGTTCGTGACGACCGTCGGGCTCGTTCGTCGATCCGCGACCTGCCGACGTGCGTGCGCGACGCGTCGCCGCCGTCCCGCTCGATCTGCTGCAGTTTCACGGCGCACGAGCCGCCGGAGCTCTGCCGCGCCTTCGGCGCGCCCTTACGTCAAGGCGGTGCCGGTCGGCGCGCGAGCGCCACGAAGGTCGATTTGCTAGAATACGCGGCCCGCTATCCCGACGCCGGCGGGCTGTTGTTCGACGCGCCGCCGTCGGGCGGATTGCCCGGCGGCACCGGGCAGACGTTCGACTGGCAGGCGCTGCCCCGCGAATCTGCCGCGGCCGCTCGTGCTGTCCGGCGGGCTCAACGCCGCGAACGTCGGCGCGGCGATCCGCCGCGTGCGGCCGTGGGCGGTGGACGTGTCGAGCGGCGTCGAAGCGATCGGCGCCGACGGCACGCCGATCAGGGGCATCAAGGATCCGGCACGGATCCGCGCGTTCATCGAGGAAGTGCGCAATGCAGATGACTGATCTCCCGTTACGACCTTCCCGACGCGCGCGGCCACTTCGGCCCGTACGGCGGCGTGTTCGTCGCCGAGACGCTGATACGCGCGCTCGACGAGCTGCGCGAGCAGTACGCGCGCTACCGCGACGACCCGGCGTTCATCGCCGAGTTCGACGACGAGCTCGCGCACTACGTCGGCCGCCCGTCGCCCGTCTATCACGCGAAGCGGCTGTCGCAGCAAGCCGGGCGGCGCGCAGATCTGGCTGAAGCGCGAGGACTTGAACCACACCGGCGCGCACAAGATCAACAACTGCATCGGCCAGGCGCTGCTCGCGAAGCGCCTCGGCAAGCCGCGCGTGATCGCCGAGACCGGCGCCGGGCAGCACGGCGTCGCGCGCCGCGACGGTCGCCGCGCGCTTCGGCATGGAATGCGTCGTCTACATGGGCTCGGAGGACATCGAGCGGCAGGCGCAGAACGTGTTCCGGATGAAGCTCCTCGGCGCGACGGTCGTGCCGGTCGAGTCCGGATCGAAGACGCTCAAGGATGCGCTCAACGAGGCGATGCGCGACTGGGTGACCAACGTCGAGACGACGTTCTACATCATCGGCACCGTCGCGGGCCCGCATCCGTATCCGATGATGGTCCGCGATTTCCAGACGCGTGATCGGCCGCGAATGCCTGACGCAGATGCCCGAGGCGGCGGGCCGCGATCCGGACGTCGTCATCGCGTGCGTCGGCGGCGGCTCGAACGCGATGGGCATCTTCCATCCGTACATTCCGCGCGCCGGCGTGCGGCTGATCGGCGTCGAGGCGGCGGGCGACGGCATCGCGACGCGGCAAGCACGCGGCGTCGCTCACCGCGGGCGGCCGGGCGTGCTGCACGGCAATCGCACCTATCTGCTGCAGGACGCCGACGGCCAGATCCTCGACGACGCATTCGGTCTCGGCGGGCCTCGACTATCCGGGCGTCGGGCCCGAGCACGCGTGGCTGAAGGACACGGGCCGCGCGGAATACGTGACGATCACCGACGACGAGGCGCTCGCGGCGTTCCACGATTGCTGCCGCATCGAGGGCATCATTCCGGCGCTCGAATCCGCGCACGCGCTCGCCTACGCGACGCGGCTCGCGGCGACGATGCCGAAGGACAAGATCCTGCTCGTCAACCTCTCGGGCCGCGGCGACAAGGACATGGACACGGTCGCCGAGCGCTCGGGGCTCACGTTCTTGACCGGCAATCGAATCGACGCCACGTTCGCGAAGCTCCGCGCCGCGGGGCGCACCGCGCTCATTCCGTACGTCGCGGCCGGCGATCCGTCGCGCGACGCGATGCCGCCGATCCTGCGCCGGCTGGTCGCGGCCGGCGCGGACGTGATCGAGCTCGGCGTGCCGTTTTCCGATCCGATGGCCGACGGCCCCGTGATCCAGCGCGCATCCGAGCGCGCGCTGGCGCAGGGCGTCGGGCTCGCCGACGTGCTGGCGATGGTCGCCGCGTTTCGTGCGACCGACGCGACGACGCCGATCGTGCTGATGGGCTACGCGAACCCGATCGAGGCGATGGGCGACGGTGCGCTTCGCGGATCGCGCGCGCGAGGCCGGCGTCGACGGCGTCCTCGTCGTCGACTACCCGCCCGAGGAAGCCGGCGAGTTCGCGGCGCTCCTCGCAGAGCGCGGCATCGCGCCGATCTTCCTGCTCGCGCCGACGACGCCCGAATCGCGGATCGCCGCGGTGGCGAAGATCGCGCGCGGCTACGTCTACTACGTCTCGCTCAAAGGGCGTGACCGGCGCGAGCCATCTCGACACCGCGCGAGGTGCGGAAGGAAGCTCGCCGAGATTCGCCGCCACGTCCGGCTTCCGATCGGCGTCGGGCTTCGGCATTCGCGACGCGGCGAGCGCGCACGGCGATCGCCGCGGACGCCGACGCGGTCGTCATCGGCAGCCGCATCATTCAGGAGATCGAGTCGGGCCCCGCGGACGGGGCCGCGGAGCGCGCCGGCGCCTGGCTCGCCGGCATCCGAAGCGCGCTCGATTCGATGCGAGAGCGCGCCGCGTGAACGATCGGGGGTGTTCGTCATCGGGGTCAGGTGACTCACCGTTTGCGAACGCCGAAGGGTGATCGCGAACGGCGATCGTTGCGTGTCTGACTCCGCTTTCACGTTCGGGGGAACGGAATGAGCTGGCTGCAAAAGCTGTTGCCGCCGCGGATCAAGAGCACGCCGGGCGTCAAGAAGACGGCGGTGCCCGAGGGACTGTGGATCAAGTGTCCGTCCTGCGAGACGGTGCTCTATCGTACCGACCTCGAGAAGAATCTGTTCGTCTGCCCGAAGTGCAATTTCCACGTCCGCGTGCAGGCGCGCGAGCGCATCGAGCAGCTGCTCGATCCGGAAGGCCGCTTCGAGATCGGCTCGGAGGTCGTGCCGGTCGACAGCCTCAAGTTCAAGGACCAGAAGAAGTACCACGAGCGCCTCGCCGCCGCGCTCGAGGAGACCGGCGAGACCGACGCGCTCATCGTGATGCAGGGCAGCGTGAAGAGCGTGCCGCTCGTGCTCGCGTGCTTCGAGTTCGACTTCATGGGCGGCTCGATGGGCTCGGTGGTCGGCGAGCGGTTCGTGCGCGGCGTGCGCGTCGCGCTACGAGAATCGCGTGCCGTTCGTCTGCATTTCGGCGTCCGGGCGGCGCGCGGATGCAGGAAGGCGTGCTGTCGCTGTTTCAGATGGCGAAGACGACCGCCGTCCTGCAGGAGCTCACCAGGCGCGCGGCTGCCGTTCGTTTCGATCCTCACCGACCCGACGATGGGCGGCGTGTCGGCGTCGTTCGCTTTCGTCGCCGACGTCGTCATCGCCGAGCCCGGTGCGCTGATCGGCTTCGCGGGTCCGCGCGTGATCGAGCAGACGGTGCGGGAGAAACTCCCCGAGGGCTTCCAGCGCGCGGAATTCCTGATCGACAAGGGCGCGATCGACATGATCATCGATCGCCGCAAGCTGAAGGACGAGCTCGCGCAGCTGCTCGCGCACCTGACGGTCAACCGGCGCCGACCAACTGAAAAGTAGGGTCAGACTGTTTCTGATTCGTGGCCAAAGAGTCGAGTCTGACCCACTTTCCATGATTCGCCCGACGACGCTCGAAGGCTGGCTCGCCTATCTCGAGACGCTGCACCCCAAGGCGATCGCGCTGGGGCTCGAGCGCGTCGCGCTCGTCCATTCGCGGATGGACGCGACGCTCGCGTGCCCGGTCGTGACCGTCACCGGAACGAACGGCAAGGGCTCGACGTGCGCGATGCTCGAATCGGTGCTGCGCTGCGCCGGACATCGGACAGGGCTGTACACGTCGCCGCACCTGATGCGCTACAACGAGCGCGTGAGAGTCGACGGCGAAGCACAGGACGACGACGCGCTGATTCGACGCGTTCAACGCCGTCGAGGATGCCGCGCGACGGCGTTCCGCTGACCTATTTCGAGTACGGGACGCTCGCGGCGCTGTGGATCTTCGCGCGCGCCAAGCTCGACGTCGCGGTCCTCGAAGTCGGGCTGGGAGGCAGGCTCGACGCGGTCAACATCGTCGATGCGGACATCGCGGTCGTGACGAGCGTCGATCTCGATCACATGGATTACCTCGGCCCGACGCGCGAGGACATCGGCCGCGAGAAGGCCGGGATCTTCCGTCCGGCGCGGCCTGCGTGATCTGCGCGGAGCCCGATCCTCCGGCGACGCTCATCGCGCACGCGCGCGAGCTCGGCGCGCCGATCCTGCAGCTCGGCCGCGACTATCGGATACGATCGCCCAGGAGCGGCAGTGGCAATACTGGGGACCCGGCGGCCGGCGCTACGGCTTGCCGTTCCCGCGCTGCGCGGCGCGTACCAGCTCGCCAATGCCGCGACGGCGCTCGCGGCGATCGATCTGCTGCGCGACCGGTTGCACGTCCGCGCGGGCGCCGTCCGCGACGGGCTGATCGCGGTCGAGCCTCAAAGGACGATTCCAGGTGCTGCCCGGACGGCCGACGATCGTGCTCGACGTCGCGCACAATCCGCACGCGGCGCGCGCGGTGGCGACGACGCTCGCGTCGATGGGCCGCTTTCCGCAGACGATCGCCGTGTTCGGCATGCTCGCCGACAAGGACATCGACGGCGTGATCGCCGCGATGAAAGAGCGGATCGACCGCTGGCACGTCGCGACACTTCCGGGTCCGCGCGGCGCGAACGCCGTCGCGCTGTCGCGGCGCGCTCGCGAACGCCGGCGTCGCGGCGAATGCGACGCTCGATCTTCGAAGATGTCGGACCGGCGTTCGCCGCGGCGCGATACCGCCGCGAGTGAAGCTGATAGAATCATCGTTTTCGGATCGTTCCTCGACCGTCGCAGCGGCGCTCGCTGTCGCACGGGTGACGAACGGCGAGGCGCACCTCGCAGCAATGGCCGACCGGATCGTCGAGAACGCCGACCAGATCGTCGACGAGATGAAGCGCAAGGCGCGCCGGCGCTTGGTCGGCGCGATCGTGCTGGCGCTCGCGGCGGCGATCCTCCTGCCGATGCTGCTCGAAAGTGAACCGCGTCCGCTCGGCGACGACGTCTCGGTCAAGATTCCACCCGTCGACGAAGGGAAATTCGTCAACAGGCTGACCGGCAAGTCGGCGACGCCAAAGCGCTTGCCCAAAGCGGACGAGCAAGGCCGATTCGAAGGCGGCACCGCCAAGACGGAAGCGCGAAGCGAGACCGGCCGCGCCGCTGCCCATCGCGGCGCCCGCCGCGCTCGCGGCGCCGGAATCCGGACCGGCGAACAAGATCCGTGACCGAGGCGGAGCAACGCGTGCGTGCAGCGCCGTCGCCAGCGACCCCGGCCAAGGCGCGAAGGAGACGCTGTCTCCGCTGCGGAGTCGAAAGTGCGACACCGAAACCCGCGATCGCGGACGCGACAGCCCTGCAGCGGGACGAAAAGCCTGCGGCGACCAGACGGTCGCGCACCGCGCAACCTGCTGCACCGCCGCTGCTCCCGGCAAGGCGGACGGGTTCGTCGTGCAGCTCGCCGCATTCACCGATGACAAAGGTGCGAACTCGCTTGCGAACAAGCTGAAGAAGGCGGGCTACGCAGCGTCTTCGTCGAGCCGCGTGCACACGTCACGCGGCACGCTGTGGCGCGTGCGCGTGGGCGGCTATGGCTCGAGCCCTGACGCGGACGCCGCGCGGGCCAAGCTCAAAGGCGAGGGCTACAACGGAATCGTCGCGCCGGCGTCGTGATCGCGCAGGCGCGCGCGACGCTGCCGCTCGCATCCCTGTCGATGAACGGCTTCGATTTTGCGCTGATCGCGATCATCGCGTTGTCGACGCTGTTCGCGTTCGCGCGCGGCATCGTCCGCGAGTTGATCGCGCTCGCGACATGGGTCGTCGGCCTCGTCGCGGCATTCGCTTACGCGGGAACCGTCGCGTGCGTGGTTTTCCGGGCTCGACATGCTCCGCGGCCGCCAAGCACGTCCTCGCGTTTGCGCTGATCCTCGATCGCGGCGCTGATCGGCGGGCGCACTCGTGGCGCGGACGCTCTCGAGTGCCGTGAAAGCGATCGGATTGGGATTCGTCGACCGGCTGCTGGGCGCCGTGTTCGGCGCGGCGCGTGGACTCGCTGTCGTCGTGCTGTTTGCGCTGGTCGCCGGGGTGACCACGCTGCCTAAGCAGGATTGGTGGCAGAATGCGATGCTTGGCACGGGCGTTGGCGGAGGCCGCCCTCGGCTTGAAGCCGCATTTGCCGCGGGCGTGGGCGGAGCGACTTGATTTTTCCGCGCCGGGAACCATCTCCGCTTGCTGGAGTGGCCCGATCGCGGATGGCCGCCGGGAGCGTAGCTCTCATGTGTGGAATCGTAGGCGTCGTCGCGCACACGCCGGTCAACCAGGTGCTCTACGACGGCCTGCTGCTGCTGCAGCACCGCGGGCAGGATGCCGCGGGCATCGTCACGAACGACGGCGCGACGTTCCACCTGCACAAGGGCTCGGGCTACGTCCGCGACGTGTTCCTGCACGCGCAACATGCGCGATCTCATCGGAAACGCTCGGCATCGGACATTGCCGCTATCCGACCGCGGGCAGCGCGTCGTCCGAGCTCGAGTCGCAGCCGTTCTACGTGAACTCGCCGTTCGGCATCACGCTCGCGCACAACGGCAACCTGACGCAACAGCGAAGCGCTCGAAGCGCGAGCTCTTCCAGCTCGATTTCCGCCACGTCAACACCAATTCCGACTCCGAGGTGCTGCTCGAACGTGCTGGCGCTCGAGCTCGAGCGCGCGGCGCACCACGCGCGGCTCGACGCGAACGCGATCTTCACCGCGGTGGCCGGCGTGCACAAGCGCTGCCGCGGCGCGTACGCGATCGTCGCGATGATCGCGGGCTACGGGCTGCTCGCGTTCCGCGACCCGTACGGCATCCGGCCGCTGATCATCGGCGTGCAGGAGGCGATGGGCGGCAGCGAGTACGTCGTCGCCAGCGAGTCGGTCGCGCTCGAGGCGCTCGGCTTCTCGGTGCTGCGCGACGTCGCGCCCGGCGAGGCGATCTTCGTCGACCAGACCGGGCAAGTTCCATGCGCAGCCAGTGCGCCGAGAACCCGATCGCTCAGCGCCGTGCATCTTCGAGTTCGTCTATCTGGCGCGGCCCGACTCGGTGATCGACGGCACGTCGGTGTACGAATCGCGGCTCAACATGGGCGAGCAGCTCGCGAACAAGATCCGCGGCATTCCCGAGGCGCAGGACATCGACGTCGTGATCCCGATTCCCGACTCGAGCCGCCCGTCGGCGCTGCAGCTCGCGAACACGCTGGGCCTCACGTACCGCGAGGGCTTCGTCAAGAACCGCTACATCGGCCGCACGTTCATCATGCCGGGACAGGCGCTGCGCAAGAAGAGCGTGCGGCAGAAGCTGAACCCGATCGGCATGGAGTTCAAGGACAAGGTCGTGCTGCTCGTCGACGATTCGATCGTCCGCGGCACGACGTCGCGCGAGATCGTGCAGATGGCGCGCGAAGCCGGCGCGCAGCAAGGTGTACTTCGCCTCGGCGAGCCCGCCGGTGCGCTATCCCGAACGTCTACGGCATCGACATGCCGAACCAGCGCGAGCTCGTCGCCACCGGCCGCACCGAGGCCGAGATCGCGCGCGAGATCAGCGCCGATCTGCTGATCTACCAGGACCTCGACGCGCTGAAGGCGGCGGTGCGCGCCGCGAATCCCGGCTCACCGAGTTCGAGGCGTCGTGCTTCGACGGCAAGTACATCACCGGCGACGTCACCGCCGACTATCTGTCGCAGCTTGCCGAAGAGCGCGAACGTCGAGCGCGGCGACGGCGACGTCGACGCCGAGACGAAGGAATTCGCCGCCGCGAACGGCTGAACGAGCGAGTCAGCTCGCGGCCTGACGCGTTCGTTGTCGAAGCGCGGTGATTCTGCTGCTATTTCGCGGCGCGGCCATGTAATCGACCGCCGCCTTGACGTCGGCGTCGGACAGCGCCGTGTTGCCGCCCTTCGCGGGCATCGCCGCCTTGCCCTTCAGCGCGCTTGTGTAGAGCGCGTCGATGCCGGCTCTTGATGCGCGGCGCCCACGCGGCCTTGTCGCCGAATTTCGGCGCGCCCGGCGACGCCGGTCCCGTGGCACGCCATGCACGTCGTGTCGTAGACCTTCTTGCCGTCGGGCTTTGGCGGCAGCCGGCGCCGCCGCTGCGACTGCCGTCGTCGAGCACGGCGGCTTCGCGAGGCGGGAGCCGCTGATGTCGTGGCGCGGGCGTCGCCGGCCGATGCAGCTTGCCGCTGGCGCGGCGGTGGCTGCCGGCTCCTTCCAGTTCGCGCCGGCCTTGCTCGCCATGAAGACGACCGCGCGCTCGACCTCGACGTTCTCGAAATCGGGGTTTCCGCCCTTCGGCGGCATCGCGCGGATGCCGTTGATCGCATGCTCGACCGCAGTCTTCTGGCCCTGCGCGATCACCTTGCCCCATGCGGCCTTGTCGCCGACCTTCGGCGCGCCCGCGAGGCCGGCTTCATGGCAAGTCTTGCAAACCTGGTTGTAGACCTGTTCGCCGGTCAATTGCCCCTTCGGCGCGCCCGCGGCTGCGATCTGGAGCTCGCCGACCGGCTTCAGCCGGCTCAAGCACTGCGGCATCGTCATCCTTGGCCGGCCTTCGGTGCATCGGTGACCATCTGCGTGAGCAGCATCAGTATCGCAATCGTCGCAACGAGCGCGAGCCCTGATGGCAATGATCGGCTGCTTCCAATGCGCGAACGTCGCGTGCTGATCGTGATGATCGTGCATGATCGTGCGTGATCGTGGTGATCGTGCGTCTTGCATGGCGGGTTCCGATCCGGTGCGATTCGGCAGCGCGCGCCGTATGGGCGGCGCTCGTGCTCGGCAGCCGGCCGCAACACGCAGTGCCGGGTACCCGCCGGCAAAAGCGTGCGAATTATACCGTGGCCGACATGCGCGCGGCCGGCTGCGGGTGGACGCTCGTTCGACCGGTCACGGTAAAATCCCGATCGACGCGCCCGTAGCTCAGTTGGATAGAGTGTTGGTTTCCGAAGCCAAAGGTCACAGGTTCGATTCCTGTCGGGCGCGCCAACCTTCCCGTCGGTCCGAGATGTCGTCGGCCCCGCAATGGATTTCTTCCCTCGATGACCTGTCAGCGAACGCTTCGAGCAGGCGATCGCGCGTTTCGACGCCGCGAACGCCGAAGATCCGAACCGCGAGCTCGCCGAAGGACGTGAGCGGCCCGAAGGCGCTGGTCTACGCCGAGCGTCTGACGGCGATGCTCGTGCGCCTGGTTCCGGACGCATCCGAAGCGCTCCGCCTCGCGGCGCGCTGCCAGCACCTGCAGCGCTGGAAGATCCCGCGCGCCGACTACCCGATGACGCTCGATGGCTATTACCAATGGCGGACGCGGTTGCGCGACTTCCATGTCGATCTTGCCCGTGCGATTCTCACCGATGTCGGCTATGACGGTGCGACGATTGCGCGCGTTTGCTCGCTGACTCGCAAGGAGGCGCTCAAGACCGACGCGAGGCGCAGGCGCTCGAAGATGTCGTCGCCCTCGTGTTCCTCGAAAGCTACCTCGGCCGAATTCGTCACCGCTGCACGGCGACTACGAGGAATCGAAGCTCGCCGACATCCTGACGAAGACCGCGAAGAAGATGTCGGCGCGCGGACGCGAGGCGGCGCTCACTGCGATCACGCTGCCACCGCCGCTCGCGCCCGTCGTTCGCAGCGCGATGAATGCGGTGCCCACAGGCTGCCGCGACCGAAGCGCGCACGGTAGGAGGACCGCCGACCGGAGCGAGCATCGCTTTCACGCGATGCCGGCACGCAAACGCTCAGTGGCGGTGCGACGTCCCCTGCGCGGACGCGTAATGGTCGCGCAACAGGTCGCGGCCGAACGCGCTCGTCGACGACAGATTGCGTCCGAAGTCGCCGGCGAAGTCGCGCCACACCGTGTGGATGTGATTGCCGCCGTCCTGCGAGGCGTCGTACTCGATCAGGAACAGCGTGCCCCTGCACGCGGTAGTAGTGCGGCGCGCCGCGCGTCGTCGATCCCGCCCAGCCGAAGCGCAATGCCTCGATCCCGCCTTGCGCGCGCGCGGGCGAGGCGCGCCTCGGCGAGGCCGGGCTCGAAGCTCGCCGCGTAGAGCTCGACGAGCTTCCACAGAAGCGCGCGCTGCCGCTCGTCGAGCTTCGACGGCCGCGATGCCGGCCGCGTCGAGCGGGTCGACCTTCTCCCGGTTCGACGTCACGATGTCGCCGTAGGTGCGCGTCGAGATCACCGCTTCGCGGCGCTGCGCGTCGGACAGCGAGTCCAGCACCGCCCATCCGGCGTCGTGCTCGTCGCCCAGCGCGCGGAATCCCTTCTTCGGTCCGCTCGGCACCGTCGCCGGATTCGCGCCGAAGAAGCTCGGCGTGTCGACGGCGACGCGATCTCCGGCGAGCGTGAAGTTGAGCGACAGGTGATGGCCTTCGAAACGCCAGCCCCAGCGCTCGGTGCGGCTCGGCGTGCCGTAGAACGTGACGTGATAGCGCTCGGGATCGCGCATCAGGCCGAACGTCTCGAGCTCGCGCAGCACGAGCTCGAGCTCGATGATGTTGACGACCTTGCGATAGCCGACCGCCGACAGCGCCGTCTTGAGCAGCGCGTGCACGGCGTCGCGGCCGCGCGGATCGAGCTCCTTCAGCGAGATGCCGTTGCGGCTGCGCGGCGTGTAGTGCCAGTCGACGCGGTCGCGATCGTCGAACGCGCGCATCGCCGTCGAGCGCTGTGCGCTCCGGCAAGCGCCGCGAGAAAGCGCTCGGCCGATTCGCGCATCTTCACGGCGACGACCGACGACGGTGCGGCCTTGTCCTGCGCCACTGCGGTGACCGCGAGACCCGACAACAACAGCGAGATCAGCCAGCGCATGGGGATCGTCTATTCGGCGGAAGGCGGTTGCGGCTTGGGCTCGTCTCGACCATGGTGCCATAGTGATGTCCTGATACGCACGGGTGCGCGACGATTGACTTGTCCGGATGACGCCCCTACAGTGGCCGACGACTCATCGTCGATGGAGGAGAAGCGCATGTCCAGAAGATTCCCGGTTTCACTGCAGCTGCGCTCGCCGCGCTGGTCGCCATCGTGCAGCTCGTTGCGATACCGGCGTCCGCCGCAACGGACCCGAAGGCGCGCTACGGCGACTCGATGGTGATCGGAATCACCGGCGATCCCGGGCACGCTCAACGGCACGACGAGCTCCAACTTCGTCGAGAAGATCATCGCGAGCAACGTGTTCAGCATGCTGATTCGGCTCGGACCGCAATTTCAAGCCGGTGCCCCGATCTCGCGAAGTCGTGGACGATCTCGGATGACGGACTCACCTACACGTTCAAGCTGAACGAGGGCATGCAAGTGGCACGACGGAGCGCCGTTCAGCTCGGCGGACGTCAAATACACGATCGACGAGGTGATCCTTCCGCTGCACACGCGCGCCGGCACGTACAAAGTCGGTGATCGACAAGGTCGAAACGCCGGACGCCAACACGGTGGTCATCCGGCTGAAGCAGCCGTTCGGCCCGCTGATGAACGCGCTCGGCTACGACTTCCTGATCCTGCCCAAGCACTCTGTACGAAGGTACCGACGTCAAGACGAATCCTTACAACGCGAAGCCCGTCGGGCACCGGACCCTTCAAGTTCGCCGAATGGAAGAAGGGCTCGTACGTGATCCTCGACAAGAACAAGGATTACTTCGTCAAGGGAATTCCGTACCTCGACCGGCTGGTGTTCCAGGAGATTCCCGACGCCGCGGCGCGCGTGCTGGCGCTCGAGTCCGGCGACATCGACTATCTCGCCTATCAGGCGCTGCCGTCGTCGTCGGTTCCGCGCCTCAAGACCAATGCCAAGCTCGTCACGTCGCTCGACGGTTTCGAGGCGCTCGCCTCGATCGAGATCCTCGCGTTCAACATGGACAACCCGCAGCTCAAGGACGTGCGCGTGCGGCAGGCGATCGCCTACGCGATCAACAAGCAGGAGATCGTCGACAAGGCCGACTACGGCATCGGCAAGGCGGCGACCGGGCCCATCTCGTCGTTGACGACGTGGGCGTACGAGCCCAACGTCAACAAGTATCCGTACGACCCGCAACGCGCCGCGAAGATGCTCGACGACGCCGGGCTTCCGGTGAAGGCCGACGGCGCGCGGATGACGCTGCGGCTGATCGCCGATGGCGGCGTCGAGCTCAATCGCAAGGCGTGCGAGATCCTGAAGGAGCAGCTCGCGCAGGTCGGCGATCAAGGTCGACCTGCAGCTCGTCGAGCGCAACGTCATGCTCGACCGCGTCTACGTCAAGCGCGATTTCGACATGCACGTGCACGGCTTCTCGACGGGCGCCGATCCCGCGATCGACGTGTCGCGGCTCTACGTGTCGACGAACATCCGCCCGGTGAGCTTCACCAACGGCGCGGGCTATCGCAATCCCAAGGTCGACGAGCTCTTCGCGCAGGGCCAGAAGGCGTTCAAGCCCGAAGACCGCGCGAAGGCGTATCGCGAGGTGCAGAAGATCCTGACCGACGAAGTCCCGCGATCTGGCTGGTCGAGTACGGGATCGTCGGCGTGTGGAGCAAGAAGCTCCACGGCCTGCACGACGTGGAGCTCGTACTCGTACTACCAGTTCTGGGATACGTGGTCCGATAGCGGCAAAGGGCGCCGTGGCGGTCCACGGCGAAGCATCCGGAGAGTCCGGCCGGGAAACGAGGTAGCACGAACCCGCCGAGTTCGCAGAGCCATTACTGCATTCCTCTTCCAATGGTGGCAGGATGGATCTTTGCGCCGCGCGCTAGTACCGCATCTCAACCTACCCACGCACTTGAGAGTGAACGATGGCGACAAAAGGACTCTACCTCCACCGCGGGTGAAGCCAGCCGCGCATGGCGTCGGAACCGAAAGCACGCGGGCCAATTAGGTGGAAAGGATATGTTCTCCGGATTTGGACGTGAGTGAGGTACGGCCCAGCGCAGGCGAAGCGGCGCTTCGGTAGAGCCGTGCCGTGCGCTGCGGCAATCGAGAAAGCCAGGCCTGGCATCGCACTACCGCTTGCAACGTCCAGCCCTCCGGCTGCGCGCAGCTCAAGCAGGAAGTTCGCCCGCGACGGTTGCGCTGATGACGGACTTGAGCCGAAGTCGCGGCCGTAACGACTGCTCCCGGCGCGAGCATCGATGAAGCCCACCAGGCGATGATCACGCACGGCGTTCGTGGCGCTGTTCGTTGTCGATGAAGCAAGAGGCGTCATGGGAATGATTACTGCGAACGACATCCTGGGCGAAAGACCGATCCAGATTGCTCAGGACCGAGGGTGTGCGACATGTCGAGATTCTTGTGAGCGAGGTGATGACGCCGGCTAGATCTGCTGGAAGCGATGGAGTTACAAGATGTACTGCGGGTTCGTGTTGGCGACATTGTTGAAACGCTGAAACGCTCGGGCCGTCAACACGCGCTGGTGTTCAAGATCCGGGGCTGCCGACGCGGCGTCGGCAACTCGCACTGTGCGAGGCATTTTTTCCCCTAGCGCCAGTGCGCGGCAGCTTGGGCTTCCACCCCCAAGTCGGGAGCAATGTAGCGAGCACCCAACTGCCGAGATTTGAAGCTGCGATCGGCGCATGAGGCGGCCAAACTTTGCGGTTGCGCCGTGAGGGGCTCAAAACGCTGGGGCGCTGATGGTCCGCAACCAGCGGCTGATCCAGTGCTGCTGCGTGCTTTTGACGAGGTGATTCGGTACCGGATCGCGCGCTGCTTGAATGAGATTCGGCGTGGGCTGCGCGGTCGCCCGTGAACTCAGCTGCGTAAGCGGCGGCGCTCTGGGGAAGACCGACTGGCTGCTGTGGGTCGCCAGCGGTCGGGTCTGTCGCGTCTGCTCACGGAAAGGCCATCTTCGGACGGTCGAGGGCGCCATGGAAATTTCCCGTAAGCGGCCGTGCGCACCCGCCGTGCTACGATCGCGCTCCGACCATCGGCATGAATGACTACGCCACCCGGCCCGCCGTGATCCTCCTCGGCGTGAGCGGCCACCCCGCGCGATCGCCGCGATCCGCTCGCTCGGACGCGCCGGCATCCGCGTGATCGGGGTGGAGCGGGACGACGTCCTTCAGCGGGCGTTCTCGCGCCACCTGCACACGCGTGTCCGTGTGAACCCGACGCCGGAGGCGCTGGTTCCGTTCCTCGAGACGCAGTCGGGCCATCCTGTCGTCATGGCGCTCGACGACGACTACCTGATCACGGCGTCGAAGCACGTCGAGTCCCTCGCGCGGTGGGTCGTGCCCACGATGCCGCGCTGGGATCGCCTGATGCGGGTGATGGATCACGCGATGCTCTACCGCGTTGCGCGGGAGGTCGGTGTCGAGACTCCGACGTTCTACAAGCCCGACGACGAGGCAGCGCTGCGTGCGCTGGTACCCACGCTCGATCTCGGACGCCGTGAGTATCTGCTGAAGACCGTGCCCGGCACGGTGCCCGCCGAAGCGAGCAACGGGCGCTACACAAAGATCGCGAGCGCCGACGCCGCCACCTTTGAAGCCGAATGCCGGGAGATCGCGGCGCGCCTCGGTGAGTTTCCACTCATCGCGGAGGTCGTGCCCGGCGACGCCATGCACTGCATCGGCGTCTGCATGCTGGTCGATCACAGCCAGACACCGGTGATCGCGTACGCGATAAAGCGGCTCCGGCTGTTCACCTACTCGCGCGGGGGCTTCGTGCACCCATACGAGCTTGGTGCCAACGTCTACTGCGAAAGCGTGCACGACGACGAAGCCATCGACGCCGCCACGCGCCTCGTACGCGCGACCGGCTACGTCGGCGTCATCACCATCGAGTTTCGACGCGACCCGAGGACCGGCCGCCTGATGCTGCTGAAGGCCGATCCTCGCTTTGTTCGTTCCACGAGCCTGTCGACCGCGCTCGGCCTAGACCTACCCACCGCGCTTTACCGGCTCTTCGTCGAGCGCGCCCAGGGTGGAGCCGGGAGCGCGATCACCGGCGCGCACCCGTCCGACGTACCGTGAGGGCGTCGCGTGGTTGTGGGCGACGATGTACCTGGAGAACTTCTGGGACAATCGCGACAATCCAAGCGTGCGCCGCGAGTTGCTGACCCTGGTGCGCAACGTGCGTCGCGTGAAGTCGTTCGCGCAGTTGAGCCTCCGCGACCCCTGCCTGTCGTCATGCACGTGCAGTGGCGCGGACGCGTTTGGCTCGCCGCCCGCGCGCGCGGCCTCGCCCGCCGGCTGAGGAACTGAGGCCCATCGGCGGGCATCCCACTCCGGCACGCCTGAGCGAGACGGGCAGCCGGCGCGCCCCGCGAAGTGATATGGTGATCGATGACTTTGCCGACGGAGGCCGTATGAAAAAGCTCTTGATTCTCGCGACATTGGTTGCCTGGGCACCCGTCGCGTTTGCCGAGCTGCCGCCACTGATCCCGCGCGACGTGCTGTTCAGCGCCGCGGAATTCCTGACGCCATCGGTGTCGCCGGATGGCAAGCGAATCGCGTGGCTTGCGCCGGACGACAACCACGTGCAGCAGATCTGGATGCGACCGCTTGACGGCGGCGACGCGAAGCAGCTGTCGCACGAGAAGAAGCGTCCGATCTACCAGTACGCTTGGGCCGACGACAACAGCACGATTCTCTATCAGCAGGATTCGGACGGCGACGAGAATTGGCACTTGTACGCGATCGACGTGGCGACGGGCAACGTGCGCGATCTGACGCCGTGGCAGGGCATTCACCTCGACGCGTTCCGCACCGACCGCAAGCGTCCGCACGAAGTGCTGGTCGGACTCAACCTGCGCGATCGCCGCTTCATCGACATGCACCGGATCGATCTGCGCACCGGCGCGGTGACGCTCGACACGCGCAATCCGGGCGATGTGGTCGCATTCATCGCTGACGCCGATATGGTCGTACGCGGCGCGCAGGCGACCACACCCGAAGGCGGTCACGAGATCCGCTGGCGCGCGGATGCGAAATCTCCGTGGCGCGTACTTGTCCGCACCGGGCCAGATGAAGTGGTCGAGCTCGTCGATTTCAGTGCCGATGGCAAGTCGGTGATCATGCGCACGTCGATCGGCTCCGACAAGGTGCGACTGGTCGAGCGCAATCTGGCGACCGGCGCGCAAAAGGAGCTCGCGAGCGACGACGAAGTTGACGTCGACAACGTCGTGATCCATCCGACGCGTCACGTCGTTCAGGCGGCCGCATTCGAGAAAGCGACTCGCGAATGGAAGTTCCTCGACAAGACGTTCGAGGCCGATTTCGAGCAGATGACTAAGCTCGGCGACGGCGCGGTCGCGCTGCTCGCGCGCGACCACGCCGATCGTGTCTGGATCGCCGAGTTCATGAGCGACCATGGACCGATCCAGTACTACGCGTTCGATCGCGCGTCGAAGAAGGGCACGTTCATCGCCGTGCATCGCCCGAAGCTGAAGGGGCTGGTGCTTGCGCCGATGAAGGGCGTGTCGATTACCGCGCGCGACGGTCTCAAGCTCGCCGGCTACCTGACGCTGCCGCAAGGCGTCGAGGCGAAGAACCTGCCGCTGGTTTTGTTCCCGCACGGCGGCCCGTGGGCGCGCGACACATGGGGCTACAACCGCGACGTACAGCTGCTCGCCAATCGAGGCTACGCGGTGCTTGCAGGTGAACTTTCGCGGCTCGACCGGCTACGGCAAGAAATTCCTGCACGCGGGCGATCGTCAATGGGGACGCAAGATGCACGACGACCTCGTCGATGCCGTGCAATGGGCGGTCGCCGCGGGCATTGCCGATCCGAAGCGCGTCGCGATCTACGGCGGCTCGTACGGCGGCTACTCGGCGCTCGCCGGCGCGACGTTCTCGCCCGATGTGTTTCGCTGCTCGGTCGACATCTTCGGTGTGTCCAATCTCACGACGTTCATGAAATCGATTCCGCCGTACTGGACGGCGTTCCGCTCGATCCTCCGGCAACGCGTTGGCGATCACGAAGATCCGAAAGACGTTGAGTTCCTCAAGGCGTCGTCGCCGCTCTACGCTGCGGACAAGATCAAGATCCCGCTGCTGATCGCACAAGGGGCGAACGACGTGCGCGTCGTGCCCGCGGAATCGGAGCAGATCCTGTCGGCGATCGAAAAGAACAAGGGCCGCGCGACGTACGTCGTGTATAGCGACGAAGGGCACGGCTTCTTGCGCCCCGAGAACAATCTCGACTTCACGGCGCGCGCCGAAAGCTTTCTCGCCGGCTGTTTGAGCGGACGCGCAGAGCCGATGCAGCAAGCGGTGTACCCCGGCTCGACCGCAGCGGTGAAGGAAGTGGGCGGCAAATCTCAGTGAGCGAATGCGACCTGACACCCGATTTAGTACGGCTTGAGCTTTCAGAGCAGTTGAACGAGCCGCCGGACGTCCGGTCTGCTTACTGTCGTCGGCGCAATTGGGCAAATTTGCATTTGCAGATTGCCAAGTCGGTGGGGGGTAGTCCCGCCGCCACCCGATCGTCGCGCCTGACGCGGGCGCCGCTGGCACCGGACGCCGCGGCACACTCCGTCAACCACTGGCGTGCAGGCACCGATGGACGAATGCGATTGCCATGCCCCCTTCGCCGACGGCAGCTGCCACAGCGCTTGACCGACCCGAGCGAAACATCGCCGACGGCAAAGATCCCGGGGCACTCGTTTCGAGCGCATACGGCTCGCGGTCGCTGTTCCAGCGCCCCTGTTTCATGGCATCACTGCCCGTCACGATGAAGCCGTGGGAATCGCGCACGATTTCCGAAGGCAGCCAGCCGGTCACCGCGTCCGCGCCGATGAGGACGAACATCGCTTCCGCATCCCGGCGGGATGTCGCGCCGGTCCTGCGGTCGAGGACCTCGATCGCCTCGAGCCGCTCGCCTCCATGCCCGGCGACGACCTCGGATCGCGTCTCCACCCGTATGTTCGGTTTCGTCGCGATCTGCTCGATGAGGTACTGCGACATGCTTTGTGCCAGCGACTCCGCGCGCACGATGAGAGTCACTGAACGGGCGTGACTGGAAAAGAATATTGCAGACTGGCCGGCCGGAATTGCCGGCGCCAACCAAATACACATCCTTCCCCTGCGCGAGCCCGGCATCACTGCGCGCCGCGCCGTAGTAGACGCCGCTGCCGATGAAACGATCAATCGACTCGACTGCCATGCGTCGCCATTCCACGCCCATCGCGAGGATGATCGCCTTCGTCCGCAGAACGTCCTTTCCATCCAGCGTGAAAGTCATGGACTTCGGATCGATGCCGGAGATCCGCCGCGTCACGACGATTTCCGCGCCCAGCCGCTTCGCCTGCTTGAGCGTGTTGCTCGCGAGATCATCGCCGGAAACGCCGAACGGAAATCCCGGGTAGTTCTCGATGCGTGTCGCAGGTCCCCGCCTGCCCGCCCGGGGCGAAACCCTCGACGAGTACCGTGCGCAAGCCTCCGACGCTGCGTTCACCGCCGCGGTCAGACCCGCCGGCCCGCCACCCACGATCACCACGTCGTAGTAGGTCCGGCTGGGCGCGACCTGCAGTCCGCACATGGTGGCAATGGTGCGCATTGTCGGCGCGACGAGTCGCGTTCCGTCGGGCAGTTGCGCCACCGGATAAGGTCCGGCCACGGCTGCCGGTTCTCCGATGCGTGCCGCCAGCGCCGGGTCCCCGGCTCCAGACTCTCGAATGAAATTTGGTTACGATGCAAAAGCTCTCAATGGCATGCATCGCGCCATCCCGGCTCGGCCCGATCAGGAGAATTTGCGGCACCGGCGGTTGCGATGCGGCCTTCTTGAGCATTTCCATCCGTTCCAGCGCGGCGGCGGCAACGGTTGCCGAAATCTGCGGCGCCATGGCGGCAAGCGTGTGGAACACCTTTCGCATCCAGCTTGATGACGCGGGACGGCTCGACGGCGCGCATGCTTGCGGGCAGCGGCATGCTGAGCGTCATCGGAATACTCGCCGGCGAGTTCCCCGGGAAGCCGGATCGCGATCACGGTTTCGACCCTCGCTTGACGACCTTCGTCAGCTCCACCTTGCCACTGACTATGGCGTACAGGGCCCGCGCCCCTCCTTCGTGGTCCGTGTATTCGCCGGGGAGGACGCGCATGTCCTCGACGGCGCTTGCGAGGTATTTGAGCTCGCTCTCCCCCAGTGTGGAGAAGAGTGGAATCTTGGCCAGTTCATCGACCGGATTAACGCATGGGCCATGATCGGTGCGAGAGCAGCGCTTTCTATGCCGGCATCCGGCCCGCTCCTTCGAGCGGACGGTCGGCGGCGGCAATCGAATCCGGCGGTATCGTACGTTCCACGGTGCTCCTATTCCGCGGCGGCAGCGATAACGAATGATCAAGCGTCCAGCTTATTTGCGCGACGCCGAGATTGAACAGGCTGGAGTTCACGTAGGTTGAACGGGGTATCGCAGACGAAATCGCTCACGCGGTTCGTTGTTCCGTGCGCCCGGCAGTCTGCGAAGCAAGCGGACGCGTACCGTCCGGAAAGGCCCGGCGCGTGGTCGCCGTTCGTTGCGCGTCACCGGCCGATCGCGGCGCGGATCAGCGGCATGAGCTCGGCGACGCTCGGCAGGCTGGCGCATCGATCGACTGCGCGCTCGAGGATCGCGCCGCGCTCGCCGAGATAGTCGAGCACGCGCGCGCGAAGCGCGCCCATACCTCGTCGTCGCCGAGATTGCGGAAGGGCTCGTCGGCCGATTCGCGCGTTCCGTCTTTCAGCGTTAGCGTGACGCGCGCGGCGGCGGCGAAACTCGCTGTTGCCCTCGACGCGGATCAGCGGGATCCAGCGGCGCACGTCGGGATCGGCGAGAAGGCGCGCGGGCAGCGGCGCGCGCTCGACGTCGTGGCCGGCGAGCACCAGCGCGAGCGCGTACGGCGCGCTGAACTTCGCCTGAAACTCGTCCTGCGGATCGGGCTGCCCGACCATCCACGCGGTCGGCGGCGAAGTCTCGACCAGGACGCCGGCAATGTCGTTCGCGCTGCGCGACGGCGTCCGCGAGCAGGCGCCGGATGCCCTCGAGCGGCTCGAAGCAGCCGAGGCAAAACGGATAGCGCTTGAAGATGTTGCGCAGGATCGCCGGCCGCTCGCCGAGGCCCCTCACGAGAATCGCAGCGAGATCGTCGCGCGTCGGCGACTCGCCGGGCGCGTGCGCGCCGGAGCTGCGCCAGCGCCGCGAGGAATCCCTTGTCGCCCTCGATCGAGATGCTGCGCCGACCTGAGTCCGAGTCGCGCGAGCTTCGCCGCCCTGACGCCGCGCTCGGCGGCCATCCCCGGATGCAGGTGCTTGACCGTCACCGCTTCGTCGTTGATGCCTTCCCACAGCCCGCTCGCGCGAGGTCGCCGCCATGCCGATCGCATGCGCGGTCTGCGTCCTCGTCGAGGCCGAGCACGATCGACGCGGCAGCCGCCGCGCCGACGGTGCCGCAGGTCGCCGTCGAATGGAAAGTAGTGATAGTGGCGATGGCCCGACGCGACGGACAGCCGCAGCTGCGACTTCGTAACCGGCGACGATCGCGGCGAGCAAGCCGCGAGCCCGGCACGTCGAGCTCGCCGGCGGACGCGATCGCCGCGGCGACGACGACCGAACCCGGGTGCAGCGACGTGTCCTGATGGACGTCGTCGATTTCATGCACGGCCGAAATCGCGCCCGCGATAGAGCGCGGCCGACTCGGCGTCGGTCGCGCCGGCACTGCGCAGCTCGCTTCCCAGCCGAAATAGCGGCGCAGCATCGTTGCCGGTATCGCTGCGCGCGCCGTGCATCGCCGCATGCAGATGGTCGGCGACGCAGAGGCGGGCGCGCGCTTCGACGTTCGCCGGCAGCGCTGCCGACGCGGTCCTGCGGCAGTAGGTGGCCCATGCGCGGGCGACGGTCATCGACGGATCCTCGCGGTCATGGATACAGATGGCAGGCGACGCGATGGCCCGGCGCGACTTCGCGCCACTCGGGCTCGATCGTCGCGCAATGCGGCATCGCACTGGGGCAGCGCGGGTGAAAGTAGCAGCCGGTCGGCAAGATTGACCGGCGACGGCGGCTCGCCGACCATCAGGACCGGGACGCGCGCGCGCGCGGCGCCGGGGTCGGTCAACGGCACCGCGGAGACGAGCATCCGCGTGTACGGATGCGCGCGGTTGCGCGATCACCGACGCGACCGGCCCGACCTCGAACAGCCGGCCGAGGTACATGACGCCGACGCGGTCGGCCACCTTGCTGACGATCGCGAGATCGTGCGTGATCAGCAGCACCGCCAATCCCATCTCGCGGCGCAGCGCCTGCAGCAAGCCGAGAATCTGCGCGCGCGTCGACATGTCGAGCGAGGACACCGGTTCGTCGGCGACCAGCACCTGCGGCTCGGCGGCGAGCGCGCGGGCGAGCACGACGCGCTGGCGCTGCCCGCCCGAGAGCTCGTGCGGAAAGCGGTCGAGGAAATCGCGTGGCGGGCGTGAGCCCCATCAGCTCGAGAAGGCGCGCCGAGCGGGCTTCGGTTTCGCTCGCGCCGCAGATCCGGTGATTGAGCAGCGGCTGCGCGAGCGCATGGCGGATGCGCTTGCGCGGATTGAGCGACGAGTACGGATCCTGGAACACCATCTGCGCAAGCGGACGCCTGCCGCGCGTCGCGAGCTGCCTGCGCCGGCTCGCTCCCGTCGATCGCGATCGCGTCCGGAATCCGGCTCGCTGAGACCGACGACGAGGCGTCCCAGCGTCGACTTGCCGCTGCCGCTCTCGCCGACCAGCGCGAAGATCTCGCCGCGCGCGATGTCGATCGACACGTCGTTGACCGCGCGCACGCGCGCGTGCCGCCGAACGCGCCGCCGCGCACCGGAAAGTCTTCCGCGCCGACGGCACGCGAATGCTCGCATGCCGCGCGTCGCTGCGCGATGCGGATTCGCGCTCGCTGCCAGCGCAGGCTCGCTCGACCGCCGTCGCGGGACTTCCGCCAACGCGCCCGGATGCCAGCAGCGGACGAACCCTCCGTCGCGCGGCTCGGCCGGCGGCATCTCGACGCGGCAGCGCTCGGTCGCGCGCGGGCAGCGCGGATGGAATCGGCATCCGGGCGGCGGATCGGCGAGGTCGGGGACTTCGCCGCTGATCGTGCGCAGCGCCGCGTCGCCGCCGAGCGGAATCACGCATTCGATCAGACCGCGCGTGTACGGATGCTGCGGGTCGGCGAAGATCCGCTCGACGCGGCCGTACTCGACCATCTGCCCCGCGTACATCACGCACACGTGGTCGGCGAGCTCGGCGACGAGCGCCGAAATCGTGCGTGACGAAGATCATCGCCGAGCCCGTGTGCGCGCCGGATCGTCCGGATGAGATCGATGATCTGCGCCTGCACGGTGACGTCGAGCGCCGTGGTCGGCTCGTCGAGCGATCAGCAGCCGCGGCCGCCGCGCCACCGCCATCGCGATCATCACGCGCTGGCGCATGCCGCCGGAGAGCTGGTGCGGATACGAATGCAGCACGCGCTGCGGGTCGCCGATGCCGAGCTCGCGCAGGAGATCGACGACGCGCGACGGCGAGCGCGGATCGCGCGCGAATCGCGTGTGCCGACCGCCGCCTCGGCGACCTGCTCGCCGGCGGTCAGCAGCGGGTTGAGGTACGTCATCGGATCCTGGAAGACGTAGCCGACCGCCTTCCCGCACAGCGCGCGCAGCGCGCGCGCATCGAGCGTCGCGAGATCGGTGCCGTCGAACACGACGCTGCCGTCGCCCTCTGCGGCCCGGCGGCGGCAGCAAGCCGAACAGCGAGCGCACGGTGACCGATTTGCCGCAGCCCGATTCGCCGACGAGGCAAACGATCTCGCCGGCGTTGACGTCGAGGTCGATGCCTTCGACGGCGCGAATGCGTCCGCCGCCCTCGCGCGGGAACTCGACGCCGAGGTCGCGCACTGGCGAGGGAGTCGTGACGATGCCCCGCACGCCTCGGGGCGCTCGCACCTGGGACGGCTCGGCGGCGCTCGTCGCTCTGCTCCCTGCCGCGGGTCGAGGACGTCGTTGAGGCCGTCGCCCAGCAGATTGAAGCCGAGCGTCGTGACGAGGATCGCGACGCCGGGGAACACCGCCATCCACCAGCCCTTGATTCAGGAACGGTTGCGCGAGTGGTATGCCCCCAGCTACCTTGTCTGGATCGCCCAAGCCCGAAAGCTCGCCGCCCGGTGGAGATCGCCGCTGCGATCTGCAGCGACGGCGTTGACGATGACCGGTGGTGCGTTGGGCAGGATCTCGCCGTGAAGATCAGCCCCGGCGCGAAGCCTTCCTGCGAGCGCGGCGGCGACGAAGTCCTGATCGCGGCAATTTCAGGAATTCCGCGTGATGATTCGCGCTGTCGAAGCGCCAGCCCAGGATCGCGATCACCAGCACGATTCAGAGCGACGCGCCGAACAGTGCGACGACGAGAATCGCGAGGAAGAACTGGGGGACGATCTGGAACGCTTCGGCGATGCGCATGAACGCTTCGTCGATCCTGCCGCCAGCGTGGTGCCGCCAGCGCGCCGACCACGACACCGAGAATCGCGGACACCGCTGCCGCTGCGACGCCGACCAGAGCGACGCGCGCGCGAAGTTGGCCGACGCGGGAGATATACGTCGGACGGAGGTCGTCGGTTCCGAACAGGCATTCCGGCCTGGTGGACAGAACGTCCGGAGCCCCATCGCCGACGGCGACCCGGTGAGCCACGGGCCGATGATGCCGGCGAGCGCGACAACGACGACGACGGTCAGGCCGAAGGTCGCGGCACGGCTGGTCAGTCGCAACCGGCGCGGTACGCATGGCGGGTTCGTCGCGTGCGGCTAGCCTGTTAACAGGCCCCAGTCATACCGGATCGCGGGTCGACGAGCGCGTAGACGACGTCGGTGATGAGATTTACGAGGACGACCGCCACGGACAATGACCAGGATGATGCCGGATGATCAGCGGATAGTCGCGAGGACGCCGTCGTAGAGCAAGCGGCCCATTCCCACACAGACTTCACTTCTGACGCAGTACTGATCCGGAGAGCATCGTCCCTTTCGACGTTCATTCCGACGATGGCGGATCACGGGCAGCAGCGCGTTGGGCAGCCCGTGACGCGTGAGGACGGTGCGCTCGGGAATGCCTTCGCCCGCGCAGGTCATGTAGTCGAGGCGCAGCACCTACGTTGAGCGCGTCATCCGCGTGGAAAGCGCGAGAAAGCGCATGCCGAGCGCGGTAGCCGGCAGCACGAGGTGCCAGCCGACGTCGAGCGCGCGCCCGAGCCCCAGCCGGCGCGCGCAGGTTCAGCATGCCCTGCGTCGGAAACCAGCCGAGCTTCGAGCGCGAATCCGATGATGGGAGAGCTGTCCGAGCCAGAAGACCGGGACCGACCAGCCGACGAGCGCCGACGCCGGACATCACGAGATCGATGCCCGAGTCTGGGCGCCGCGCGGCGACGATGCCGAGCAGGATGCCGAGACCGATGAAGAGCGCGAGCGAGGGCCCCATCAGCAGCAGCGTCGCCGGAATGCGATCGACGATCAGCTCCGTGCACCGGCGCGCGATAGCGATAGGAAAAGCCGAGGTCGCCGGCGACGATCTTCTTCAGGTACAGCGCGTACTGCGTGGCGCAGCGGGCGATCGAGGCCCGTACTCGGCGCGCAGCCGCGCGAGCTGCTCGCTGCTGATGTCGCCTTCGCCGGTGATGAACGACAGCGGATCGCCCGGCGCGAGGTGCACCATCACGAAGACGACGGTGATCAGAAGCCAGATCGTCGGCAGCCCGAACAGCAATCGCCGGGCGCCGAATTTCGCAAGCGCGTTCAGCGCGGATCCTCTTGCCGCGGCCGGCGAGCACCGCGTCGACGGCCGCTTCGAGCCGCGCCGCGGCGTCGCGCTGCCTCGCGACGAGCGCATCGATGCGCGCGGCGTCGTTCGCGAGCGCGGCGCGCGCCGCGCGAATCTGCGCTTCGACGTCGGCGGGCGCGGGCGAGCCCTCGACGACACGGCGATTCTCGACCGATTGCCGCGGATCGACCGCCGACCGGATCGCCTCGACGCGTGACGCCGAGCGCGCGACCGAGCACCGCGCTCGCGACGCGGTCGATGTCGGCGGGCGTGACGTCCTCCTGACTGCGGCCTGCATCGATCGCTTCGCGGACGAGACGCGCGAGGCACCTGATGCGCATCGCGCCACGAAATGCCCGCCTCGCGCGTGAGCATCGCCGCGAGGTCGGTCGCCTGCGTCCAGCCGCGTCGCGTCCGTCTCGGCGAGGCGCTCGGTCGTCGACACGTCATCGTCGCGACCATGCCGGCGAGCAGCGCGACCATGTCCTCCAGCTCGTCGAGCGCCTCGTAGAGCTGCCACGGCCCGAGCAGCGTGTCTTCGAGCCCGTCGGATTCCATCTTGGCGAGCGCGAACACGCCGGCGAGCCGGCCGAGCGCGAGCGAGCCCTGGCCGCGGATCCACGCCGGCGCCCACGCGTTCTTCTTCTGCGGCATGATGCTGCTCGTGCTGCAATACGCGTCGTCGAGCTCGACGAAGCGGAACTCGCTCATGCTCCACAGGTAGAGGTCGCTCGCCACGCTGACCGCGTTGGAAATCGCGATCGCGATCACGCTGTGCGCATGGAGCAGCGTGTCGAGGTTGACGACGGCGTCGCGCGTGTTGGCTTGCACCGAATCGAAGCCGAGCAGCTCCGCGGTGCGCGTGCGCGAAATCGGGAACGTCGAGCCCGTCATGATCGCCGAGCCCGCGGGACTGCCCCCGGCCTCGGCGTAGAGCGCGAGCGCGCGCGCCGCATCGCGCGCGAACGGCGCTTCCCACGACAGCAGCGTGTGCGCGAGCGTGGTCGTCTGCGCCTGCTGGCCGATGCTGTAGGCGGGCAGCAGCGTCAGACGTGTGCCGCGACGCGACATCGAGCAGGCTCGCGCGCAGCCGGCCGATCTCGGCCACGACCGCGGGCAGCCGCTGCCGCAGGTTGTAGCGCCACGCGACTGCATCGAGGTCGCCGGAGCTGCGGCCGAGGTTGATCCAGCCGGCGACGTTGGCGCCGAGCTTTTCGGTCAGGATAGGCTTCGCCCGAATGCCGCCCGCCGCCCATTCGATCGCGGACCGCTTCGATACCCTGTGCTTCCATCTCGCGCAATCCGGCGAGGATCGCGCGCGCGGCCTCCGCCGGGATCAGTCCCGCTTCGGCCAGCGCGACGGTATGCGTCTTGTCGAACGCATGGAAGGCGCCGTAGCTGCGTCGCAGATTCGCGAGCGGGCCGGGGTAGAAGCGCTTCGCGAGGCGCGGATCGACCTGGCCGGTCAGACGCGCGCCGGGTTGACGGACGATGTCGGGCATTGCGGCGTGGCTCCTCGACGCGGGCGGATCGCTCGCGCTTCGCCGGGCGGCGAAGCTCACCCGTGCGACGTGGATAATGCGGGATCACGCGCCGTTCATCAATCCTGCGGAGGATCGTCACCATGCTGAAGCAGAAATCGTCGGAATACCGCGGCTATCGCACCGCCGGCATCCGCCTGTCCGAAGAGCAGCTGCCGCAGCTCGCGCCAGCTCTACGGCGCGCGGACGAAGCCGATGCTGCTCGCCGATCCACGCGTTCGACAAGGCGCACACGGTGATGCTCGTCGAGGAGGGCCTGCTCGGACCGGCGGCGGGCGCGGCGATCCTGCGCGGCCTGCGACAGCTGGAAAGCGAGGGCGTCGTCGAGACGCGCGCGCGCGTCGGCGGCGGACTGCACTCCGGCGAGCAATACCTGATCCGGCTCCTCGGCGAGGACATCGGCGGCCGCTTTCACGTCGCGCGGAGCTCGGGCGACTTGAGCTCGGTCGCGATCAACACGCTGCAGCGCGAGAAGCTTCTCGCGCTGATGCGCGGCGTCAACCGTTTGCGGCGCACGCTGATCGATCTCGCCCGCGGCCATACCGACACGATCCTGCCGGGCTACAGCTTCGGCCAGCATGCGCAGCCGATGACGCTCGCGCATCTGTGGCTGTCGTGGGCGGCGAACCTCGCGCGCGACTTCGAGCGGCTGCACGGCGCGTATCGACGGGTCAACACGAGCCCCGCCGGCGCCGCGATCATGGTCGGATCGGACTTTCCGGTGAATCGCGCGCGCACGGCCGAGCTGCTCGGGTTCGATTCGGTCCACGAAAACTGCGCCGACGCGATCCTCGAGCTGAACGCCGACGACAGCCTCGACGATGCCCGCGGTGATCGCGATCCTCTACCACTCGATGGCGAAATGGGCCGACGACATCATCCAGTGGACGACCAGCGAATACGCGTTCGTCGACATCCCGGACCGCTACTGCGGCACGTCGTCGATCATGATGCAGAAGAAGAACGTGATCGGTCCGGCGGAGGTGAAGGGCGCGTCGGCGGAGGCGCTGGGCTGCTTCGTCACGTCGTACCACGCGCTCAAAGGCACGACCGGCCTGCCGATCACCGAGCGCTACTACGCGCTCGACATGCTGTGGCGCGTCGCCGACAACGCGGTGCGCGATCTCGGGCTGGTTCTGCGACCTGCTGCCGGCGCTCGAAATCCGCAACGGAGCACATGCGCGAGCAGGCGTGGCGGCATTGGGCGACGGCGACCGATCTCGCCGGCGCGCTGGTGCGCGAGCGCGATCTGCCGTGGCGCACCGCGCATCAGATCGTCGGCATCCTGGTCCGCCTGTGCGAAGAGCGCGGGCTCGGGACCGGCCGATGTCACGCCCGCGCTGCTCGACGAGGCGGCGATCGCTTACCACGACGCACCCGCCGAGTCTCGATCAGCGAGAGCATCCGCGCCGCGCTCGACCCGCGACGATTCATCGCCGAGCGCACGCTGCGCGGCGGCCCGGCGCTGGCCGAATCGCTGCGCCAGGCGCGGTTGTTCGAGGAAGGGCTCGCCGCCGACGAGCTGCGTGGTATGCCGGCATCGACGCTCGCCTCGAAGCGGCGGCGCGGAGCCTCGAAGCCGGGGTCGATGCGGTCATTGCGATGGGAGCGTAGCTCGGGGTCATCGTGCCTGCCACGTTTCGAATGCGCATGAGTTCTGTCGCGGTGCGCATGGTCGCGGTTCTTTGCGCGTGCGCGCATCCGGCGCCTACGCAGGGCAGCCGCTCGTCACCGACGATGCGGCCGTGGTGGCGCCGCAGACGTGCCAGCTCGAAGCATGGGCTCATTCGACATCCGACGGCCACGAATACTGGGCGCAGCCCGCGTGCAATTTCACCGGCAATCTGGAGCTCGCCGTCGGTGCCGCGCGCACGTACCCGTTCGGTGACTCGCCGTCGAGCATCATCCAGCTCCAGGCCAAGACCGTGTTGTTTCCGCGCGCGGACGGCGAATGGTCGTTCGGCGGCGTCGCATCGGGCGCGCGCGACACGGGTGCGGCGCATGGTCGGACGGCGTTTCAGGCGTTCAACGTCACGGGACTCGCTTCGTGGTATCCGCGCGATGAGCTCGAGATCGATCTCAATCTGGGAGTCTCGTATCTCTACGGCTCCGGATCCTTTGCGGTCGCAGGCGCGGCCGTCCAATACGCGCCGATCGACGCGCTGCAATTGCTCGGCGAGATCTTTCGCGACGAGCCCGGCCGCGCAAAATTCCAAGTCGGGCTTCGAGGCATCGTCGTTCCGGATCGGTTCGAGGTCTACGTGAGCTACGGCAACCGGTTCGATGCGGCCCAATGGTTTGCGACCATCGGCATTCGTCTGCAGATCGCCGGAGCTCGCGCGTTGATGAGCATGCCGTGCGCCTGTTCTTGGCACGGGTGTTGCCGAGCCGATCGCGCTACGCCGATTGACTGGCATCCGAAATATGTGATTGGCTTTTGAGCGGCCTGGTCCTTATGTTGTCAGCACGTGGCGCGAGCGGTACCGCGCCGTCAACCTGACGACAAGGAGCAGCACCATGAGTGAAATCGCCCGAAAGCCTGTCACGCCGGACGATTCGACCGCGCGATACATGAACGCCTACGAGCGTGCGCACGCTCGGCAGCATATGGAACAGGCGATGGCCCTCGCCGATCTGGAGCATTCGCGCATGGGGCGGCATCCGCGCTGCGGTGACTCGCGTCGCGCAACGCTTCTGCGCGGGCAAGTCGGCGCACGGCGACACCGTCGTCCGCCGCGGCATGATCGCCGACGCTGCGTTATCCCGCTGGGGACGAGCGCCCCAGCGGTGGGTGTAATGGGGGATTTCCAAGCTTGCTTTGACGCAGCAGGCTGCTGCGGCGCAACAAGCCGTCGTGTGGCCGCTTCGTCAATTGTCTTTGAAGCCGATCGCCCGTCGTATATGATTTTGCAAAGCGCGCCGGGAGGCTGTCATGAGCTTTATCCTCACCTCGTTGGTCGTCGTGGCAACGCTCGCCACGGTTGCCACCCTCGTCATCGGGATCTGCTCGATGGTCTTCAACGGCGAGAGCAGTCCCTTCGATGACGAGCACTGGATGGCCTACCGGGTCATCCTGCAGGCGGTTGCCCTGGCGGCGCTGGTGGCGACGTTCTTCGTGAGCGCGTGAACGACTACGGCTGATGGAGCGGCGCTGGCTGGACTCCGCCGCTCAGCACGGCGGGCGCGACCTAAGCGAATACGCTTTCGAACCCTGCTCGGTCTATAGGGGACTCGGAGCATCCTCTGTAGGAGAGCACTGAAATCGTCGGAGCGTGAACCTTTTCCCGCATTGATTGCCTCCTGCTTTGGAGCGGGATTTTATTTCCGCAGCGGAGGGATCATGCCACTCGAATACGTCGAAGGACCGGTCGCGCAACTGCACGTCGACGACGGCGGCGCAGGCGGACTACCGGTGGTCTTCGTCCACGCGTTCGCCGGTAGTGCTTCGCATTGGGACGCGCAGCTCGCGCATCTGCGCAAGCATCGTCGCGCGGTCGCGTTCGACCTGCGCGGACACGGCAAAATCGGCGCCGCCGGAAGACGGCGATTACGCGATCGCATCGCTCGCCTCCGGACATCGCGGCGGTCGTCGACGATCTTGGCCTGCATCGCTTCGTGCTGGTGGGACACAGCATCGGCGGCGCCGCGGCTATCGCCTACGCCGGAGCGCATCCGGATCGCGTCGCGGGTCTCGTGCTGGCCGGGCGCGCCGGGAAAGGTTCCGCACGAGCAAGCGCAGAAGGTCATGAGCGCGATCGAGGCCGACTTCGACAATGCGATGAAGCCGTACTGGGACAAGCTGCTGTCCGGCGCCAAACCCGATGTGCGCGCGAAGATCGAGCACGACATGAAGACCATGTCGAAGGAAGCGTCGCTCGACATCATTCGCGCGGCGTTCGAGTTCGATCCACTTCCTTCGCTCAAGCGCTATGCCGGTCCCAAGCTGGTGCTCTACACGGCGAGCGGCGACACGCCTAACGATCTGCAGAATCTCGTTCCCACCGTGCCGCATCGGCGCATCGAGAGCACGAGCCACTGGATGCAGATGGACGAGCCCGAAGAATTCAATCAGATGCTCGACGCGTTCCTGGCGGCTATCCGATAGCAGCGCCGAGTTACGCCGCGCCCCAGACCTCCTGCGCCGTCTCGACGACCAGGCGAAGCTTCGCCGCCTGCGCGTCGCGCGCGATCATGTTGCCGTGGACGGTGCTCGAGAATCCGCACTGCGGCGACAGGCAGAGCTGCTCGAGCGGCACGAGCTTCGCCGCCTCGTCGATCTTGCGCTTCAGATCGTCCTTCGACTCGAGCTCGCCGAGCTTGGTCGTGACGAGCCCGAGCACGACGGTCTTGTCCGTGCGGCACGTGCCGCAGCGGCGCGAAATCGCCGGAGCGCGCGTCGTCGTATTCGAGGAAGTAGCCGTCGACGGCGAGCTCGTTGAACAGCACTTCGGCGACCGGCTCGTAGCCGCCTTCGGCGACCCAGGCGCTCTTGAAATTGCCGCGGCACAGGTGAACGCAGACCGTCATGCCCGCCGGCCGATTCGGCGATCGCGGCGTTGATCAGCCGCGCATAGCGTCGCGGCAGCTCGTCGGGATCGTCGCCGCGCTGGCGCGCGCCGTCGCGCATCTTCTCGTCGCACAGATACGCGAGATTCGTGTCGTCGAGCTGCAGGTAGCGGCAGCCCGCGGCGCCGAGCGCTGCGATCTCCGCGCGATACGCGGCGGCGACGTCGGCGTAGAACGCCTCGAGGTCCGGATAGGCGTCGCGGCTGATCGCGTCGCGACCGCCGCGGAAATGCAGCATCGTCGGCGACGGAATCGTGACCTTCGGCGTGCGCTGCGTGACCGACTTCAGGAAGTTGAAATCGTCGACCTGGATCGGCTTCACGTGGCGCACCGGCCCCGTCACGTGCATCACCGGCGGCGCGAAGTCGACGTTGCCCTGCGCGCTGTGAAAGCTCACCGCGATGCCGCCCTTGGTCTCGACGCCCGCGAGCTGCTCGAGGAAGTCGATATGGAAATACGTGCGGCGGAATTCGCCGTCGGTGATGCCCTGAAGCCCGACGTCTTCCTGGAAGCTGCACGATGTCGCGGATCGCCGCGTCTTCGGCTGCGCGCAGTCGCTCGCGCGAAAGCTTGGCCGTGCGGAATTGCTCGCGCGCCGTCGAGGAGCGCCGGCGGACGCAGGAAGCTGCCGACGTGGTCGGCGCGAAACGGGGCGTTGTGCGGAGGTCATCGCGAGTCCATCGATACAGAAATGTCCTGACCTGCCGATGCGGCGTCGACTCGCCGTGGGTCCGGCGGGTCACGATCGGCGGCCGGACGCGAGTATCGGCTATCATCGCTCTCGGCGCGGGAGCCACAGGAGCGGCGCCATGCAACAGCGGATCGCGGTGGGTCGTCGTCGTGCGCTCCAGGGCGTCGCAGCGGCCGTCGCGGCGGCCGGATGGCCGCGTCGCGCGCGTTCGCCGCCGATCCGTTCAAGATCGGTCTCATCCTCCCGCTGACCGGTCCGTTCGCGTCGACCGGCAGGCAGATCGAGGCCGCGTGCCGGCTCTACATCGACGCGCAACGGCGACACGGTCGCCGGGCGCAAGGTCGAGCTGATCGTCAAGGACGACACCGGGCTCGCGCCCGAGACGACCAAGCGCATCGCGCAGGAGTTGGTCGTCCAGGAGCACGTCAACGTGCTCGCCGGTTTCGGGCTGACGCCGCTCGCGCTTGCCGCCGCGCCGGTCGCGACCGAGGCCAAGGTGCCGATGGTCGTGATGGCCGCGGCGACGTCGATCATCCCGACGCGCTCGCCGTTCATCGTGCGCAGCGGATTCGCGCTGCCGCAGGTCACGGCGCCGATCGCCGACTGGGCGGCGAAGAACAACATCAAGCGCGTCGTGACGCTCGTCACCGACTACGGCCCGGGCCTCGACGCGCGAGAAGACCTTCGTCAAGCGCTTCACCGACGGCGGCGGCACAGTGGTCGAATCGCTGCGCACGCCGCTGCGCAACCCCGACTACGCGCCGTTCCTGCAGCGGGTGAAGGATGCGAAGCCCGATGCGCTGTTCGTGTTCGTCCCGTCGGGCGAGGGCGTCGCGGTGATGAAGCAGTTCGCCGAGCGCGGCCTCGCGCGGCGCGGGCATCGCGATGATCGGCACCGGCGACGTCGTCGACGACGACATTCTCGACGCGATCGGCGCGCCCGGCGCTCGGCGTCGTGACGTCGTTTCACTACTCGGCGGCGCATCCGTCGCCCGAGAACAAGGCGTACGTCGATGCGTTCATGAAGGCCAACAAGGGCATGCGGCCCAACTTCCATTCGGTCGGCGGCTACGACGGCATGCACCTCATCTACGAGGCGGTGAAGAAGACCGGCGGCAACGGCGACGGCGAGAAGCTCGTCGATGCGATGAAGGGGATGGCGTGGACGAGCCCGCGCGGCCCGATGTCGATCGACCCGGCAACGCGCGACGTCGTGCAGACCGTCTACATCCGCAAGGTCGAGATGCGCGACGGCCACTACTGGAGCGTCGAGTTCGACAAGGTCGACGCCGTCAAGGACCCGGGGAGCTGAGACCGGAAGCGGCGCGCAAACCTCCTACGAGCGATGCGCGCCGCTGACTGGCGCGATCGCAGAGCGGCGCGCACACTTCGCCAAGCAGAGATAAGCCACGCGGAGCCGCCCATGAAACTGCGCAGCGTTCTGGTTTCGGCTCGGCATCGCCGAGCGTTGCCATCGCAGACGGCGGAATCGACCCGCAAGGCGCACGCTACGCACGGTGTCGCGGAGTTGAGCCGGAAATGCCGCAAATGCTCTTTGCGGCCTTTGCGTTTCGCGAAAATCTTCGATAGGGTGGGCTATGCAACTAGGCGACCAGCGGGCCAGCGGCAACGTCGAGGACCGCCGAGGAATCGGCATCGGCGGCGGTCTGGGATCGGCGGAGTCGTGGTCGCCGTGATCGCGTACTTCCTCGGCTTCGACCCCAGCACCGTGATCAACGTGGCCGAGCAGGTCGGCGCCGCAGCGCGAGACACGCGAGGCGCCCAAGGGCGCGCCCGCGGACGAGCATGGGCAGTTCGTCGCCAAGGTTCTCGGCAGCACCGAGGATGTCTGGACGCAAGGTCTTCCAGCAGTCGAAGGGCCAGTACCGCCCGCCGACGCTCGTTCTCTATGACGGGCAAGTGCGCTCGGGCTGCGGCGTCGCGCAATCGGCGATGGGCCCGTTCTATTGCCCCAACGACGAGAAGCTCTACGTCGACCTCGCGTTCTTCCGCGAGCTGCAAACGCGCTTCCGCGCGCCGGGCGATTTCGCGCAAGCGTATGTGATCGCCCACGAGGTTGGCCACCATGTGCAGAAGCTCACCGGCACGATGCAGAGGAGTCGAACGGCGCGCGGCGCGCCCGTCCAACCAGGCTTCGGTGCGACTCGAGTTGCAGGCCGATTGCTACGCGGGCGTCTGGGGGCACTACGCGGGCAGCGATGAATCAGCTCGATGCCGGCGACGTCGACGAAGCGCTCAACGCCGCGGTCGCCGATCGGCGACGACCGCATTCAGAAGCAGATGCAGGGCCGCGTCGTCCCCGAGGCGTTCACGCACGGCTCGTCGGCGCAGCGCATGCGCTGGCTGAAGCGTGGCCTCGATTCGGGCCGCCCGCAGGACTGCGACACGCTCGGGGCGCAAGCTCGGTCTGAACGCGCGTCAGCTACGGCCTAGCCCTGCGCGCGACGATCACTGAGATCACTTCGTCGGCGCGGAGCAGCAGCGACTGCGGAACCGCTGAGGCCCAGGGTCTGTGCGGCCTTCAGATTGATCACCAGCTCGAACTTCGTGGGCTGGATCACCGGCAAGTCGGAGGGTTTCGCGCCCTTGAGGATGCGACCGCATAGATCCCGGCTTCGCGATACATCCAGCAGGATGCTCGTCCCGTAGCTCGAGCAGCCCTCCGGCAACGGCGAATTCGCGTGGTCCACGAGACAACCGGCAGCGCGCTATGTCGGGCGGCGAGCATGGCGAGCCGGTCGCGCTGCCCGAGGAACATCGGATCGCTGGCGACGAGCACTGCGCCGGCGCGTTTCTGCGCGATGGTGTCGAACGCGACGTCGATCTCGCCGGGGCTCTTCGCATGCGCAAGCATCGTCTGTCGCCCCAGACTCGCGCGCCGCTGCTTCGGCCGCCTCGACGTCGACCCTGTAGTTCAAGTTGTCCGGGTTCATCAGCATTGCGATCAAGTTGGCGTTGGGGGCGACTTCGCGCAGGAACTCCAGACGCTTCGCCATCAGCGTGCTGGAAAACAGCGTTACACCGGTGGCGATTCCCGTCGGGCGGCTGAGGCTCGTGACGAGGCCGAACGGGACCGGGTCCGAGCCGACCGTGAAGACGATGGGTATCTACCGTCGTCGCCGCTTGCGCCGCCCGGGCTGAGGCGATGTCGCCGGTGGCGGCGATCACCGAAACCTTGCGGCTCACCAACTCGGCAGCGAGTGCCGGCAGGCGGCCATAGTCGTTGTCCGCCCAGCGATATTCGATGACGACGTTCTGTCCCTCGACGATACCCGGCCTCTGCGCAAGCCCTCCTTGAAAGCGGCGGCGTTGAAGGTGATAGCGTGGCGGAGGACGCGCTGTTCAGGAAGCCCACGACCGGACGGGCCTGCGCCTTGCGCGCGAGCGGCAAGGACATAGAGCGAGCGGTGATCCGAGCAATGCAGTCAGGAAGGTGCGTCGTCTCTCATTGAATCGCGATCGGCGCAATGACAGTCAAGGTAGTCCGTGATTCTACTTCACCATATCGCCCACGATGGCAGCGCGGTTGGTAACGCGTGGAGTAAGATGCGCGCTCTGCCGCGGGACGAGGGCCGCAGCCCCAACGCAATCCCCTCTCGCCTCGCTACGCGAGTAGGGAGGATCCAATGAAGTTCAATTGGAAGACGATAGCTCCGCTCGTTGTCTGGCTCGTGATCTACTTGCTGCCGATCCCGGCCGGGCCTCAATGCCAATCAGTGGCATTACTTTGCCGTCTTTGCCGCGGTGATCACGGGCCTGGTGCTCGAATCGATGCCGGTGGGTGCGGTCGGGCTCATCGGCCTCACCTTCGCTGCCGTCATGGGCTACGTCGAATCCGATCCCAATAAGTCGCTGCGCTGGGCGCTCAGTGGATTCGCGGAGAGTACCGTCTGGCTGATCGTCGGCGCCTTCGTGTTCGCGATTGGCTATCGCAAGAGCGGACTGGGCAATCGCATCGCGCTGCTGCTGGTACGAGGCTTGGGCCGGCGGACGCTCGGCTTGGGCTATGCCGTGACGTTCGCCGACCTGATACTGGCCCCGGCGACGCCGTCGAACACCGCGCGCAGCGGTGGCACCATCTATCCGATCGTCAGCAACATTCCGAAGATCTATGGCTCCGAGCCGGGACCCACCGCCGGGAAGATCGGCACCTATGTGATGTGGACCGCTTTTGCGGCCACCGCCGTCACCAGCTCGCTGTTTCTCACCGCGCTTGCGCCCAACGCCGCGGCGCTTACCATCGCCAAGAAAACCGTGGGCGTGGACATGAGCTGGTCGCAGTGGTTCACTCGGCTTCGCCCCGCTGGGCGTGCTGCTGATACTGCTGGTGCCGTTGCTGAGTTACGTCATCTGCCGGCCCGAGGTCAAGGAAAGCCCGGAAATCGTCACGTGGGCTGCGACCGAGCTCAAGACGATGGGCCCGCTGTCACGAAACGAGTGGGTGATGTCGGGACTCGGTGGTGCTGGCGATGTTCCTCTGGATCACCGGCTCGAATCCGAACATCAAGCTGCCCTACCTCGGCGCCAACTACATCAACGCGACGATGGTGGTGCTCGTCATCATCTCGCTGCTGCTGGTCACGAGGGTCGTCGAGTTTGCCGACATCGTTGCCGAGAAGAGCGCCTGGGAAGTGTTCTTCTATTTCACGTCGCTGCTCACGCTCGCTTCGGGGTTGAACGAGATCGGGTTCATCAAGTGGGTGGCCGAGGGCTTCGCCAAGCCGCTGGTGGGAATGTCGCCGACGTTGGCGCTGATCCTGCTCGTCACGCTCTTCTTCTGGATTCACTACTTCTTTTCCAGCATCACGTCGCACGCGGCCGCCGTGCTGCCGGTGGTACTGGCAGTGGGGACGGGAATCCCGGGCGTGTCGGTGCCGACGCTGACGCTTCTGTGCTGCTATTCACTCGGCCTCATGGGGGTCATTTCGCCCTATGCCACGGGGCCCGCGCCGATGTATTACGGCAGCGGCTTTATCGGCAAGGGAGATTTCTGGAAGTTCGGCCTCATCTTCGGGCTGATCTACTTTGCCGGCCTGCTCGTGATCGTGCTGCCGTGGCTGCAAGTGATCGGCTGAGTCTTGGGCAGGCGGCAAGCGAGGCGACCCAACGTGACGCGTCCAGAAGTTACCTGCGTGCGCGGGTTGACCTCGACGTCGAGGGGCGAGGTCCTCGCATAGTGGTGTAACGCATCGCGCAGGACCTCTGCGACCGGCGTCCGGACACTCGCCGGTGAGACGACCTCCACGTCGGCGCCCAGGCGCAGCAGCTCGCGAATGCCGAGATCGCCGGACTCCAGCGGGATCGTGCAGCGTATCCAACCGTTCCCGTCGGGCGCGCTGCGCGGTCTTCGCGACCGCCTCGCACGACATAGGGACCGAGCAGCCCGAGAAGAGAGCGGCCGCGCGGCGACAAGCGAATCGTGGCGCTGTCGCGATAGGCGCTCGCTTCGTATTCGCGCGACGGACCGTGCCCACCACGCCGGCAGATCGAACTTCGGCGGGCCGGGCATACGCTTCGTCGAGCACTTCCGCGTCGGACATCCTGCCCGACCCGGTAAGTTCGGAACGCGCTGCCCTTCTGCGCGACCAGATACCAGATGCCGGCCTTGAGCACGAGCCCGAGCGGCCCGACGCTTGCGAACCTCGCGAGTCCGTTGGCGTCCCCGTAGCGAAACCGCACGTAGCGCGCGTCCCAGACGGCGCGCGCGATCATCGGCAGCAGCGCGACCGCATCGGTCGCGCGAAACCAGCCCGCCGCATCGAGGTGGAAGCGCGCCGCGACGCGTTCCGGCCGCGCGCCCGCAGGTAGCGCAGCCATCAGCTTCGCGCGCGCCATCGCCATCGGATCGGCGAGACCGAGTTCCGCCAACGGGTCCCGGCAAGTCCGGCGAGGAACACCGTTTCCGCTTCGCTCTCGGTAGAGGCCGGTCAACTGCGTGCGATAGCCGTCCGGGCGAGCTTGAAGCCGCCGGCGCGTCCGCGGTCCGCAACGACCGGGATGCCCGCGGCGCTCAACTGATCGATGTCGCGGTAGATCGTGCGCACCGACACCTCGAGCGCCTCCGCCATCTCGGATGCCGTCACCTGCCCGCTGGCCTGCAGGCGCAACAGGATCGAAAGCAGGCGGCTCGCGTGCATTTCGTGCAGCGTTAGCACAAAACATGACATGAGTTGTCATGTATGCGAGTGGCAGGATCGGCGTGCGCAACGATTGGGAGCGACCGCAATGACCTTGTATCGACTGATGGCGCGTTCTCGCGATGCTGATGCCTGCTGGCGTCGTGCGCGCCGGGGCTCTGCGTCGCGCAATCCCGTCTACCGATCTGGAGAAACATGGCGACCATCGAAGCCGCAAGTCCCCGGCCTCCACGACTTCGACTTCCTCGTCGGGCACTGGCAAGTCCACCATCGACGGCTGAAGGAACGACTCGCCGAACAGCCAGCGAGTGGATCGAGTTCGAGGGCACGTCGGTCGTGCAGAAGGTCATGGACGGCTACGCGACTCGTCGACGACAACGTGCTGGACTTTCCGCCGGGCGCCTATCGCGCCGCCGGCCTGCGCGCCTTCGACGTCAAGTCCGGCCAGTGGTCGATCTGGTGGCTCGACAGCCGGATGCCGCTGGGACCGATGGATCCGCCGGTCAGCGGCAGCTTCCAGGACGGCACGGGAACGTTTCTCGCCGACGAAACGTTCAACGGGATACCGATCCGCGTACGCTTCACGTGGTCGGCGATCACGCCCACGTCGTGTCATTGGGAGCAGGCGTTCTCGACCGACGGCGGCGCCACGTGGGAAACGAACTGGGTGATGGACTTCGAGCGAATCCGATGATGCGAAGGCCGCCACGTTCGGCGCCGGCTGAAAGTGATTACAATGGATTCGAAGCGCTGACGGCCGGGAGACAAGCCGGTCGCGGCGAGCGATCGAACCATTCAGCCGGGGAGCCATGCCGGGCGAAGACCTGAGTCGTTACGTTTCGGTCGTCGAGCTGCGCGTCGACAGCCACTACACCGACGGCGTCGTGTCGCTCGGCACGATCGTCGAGATGTTCGGCATCGCGGGCACGAAGCTCGCATACATGATCGACGGCGATGGCGGCCTCATGCGTGCGTTCGAGAGCGTCGAATTCCTCGCGCCCGTGTATCACGGCGATTTCGTGCGGGCGACCGCGCGCCTGCTGCGCGGTCGGTCGGACGTCGCGGCGGCGCAGCTACGAGCTCCACGTCACCGCGCGCACCGAGGGCGTCGGGCCGCTGCTCACGTCCGGTGAGGTATTGGATCCGCCGATCCTCGCCGCGCGTGCCGTGGGCATCACCGTGACGCCGCTCGACCGGCAGCGTCTGACGCCCGCCGGCGCTGCGGCGCGCCTCCTGACGACCGAGGCGCTCGCTCGCGTCCCGCGTGGCACGACGATCCATGCGCTGGCGCGACCGTTCCGCCGTACGCCGAGCGGCGCCGGCAGATCGAGAGCGAGCCGCTGCCGCGCAACATCGGGCGCTCCTCGACGACGCCGCGGCCGCCGCGCCCGAATCGCGTCGCGTGGGATTTCTTCGAGCAGGGCGAGCGCATCACGTATGCGGCGCTGCGTGAGCGCGTCGAACCGGCTTCGCGAGCGGGTCTCGCGGGCGCCGGCGTTCGAAAGGGCAGCCATGTCGGCGTGATGCTGCCGAACGTCGCCGCCGATGCCGACGACGTGGCTCGCGCTCGCGCGCCTGGGCGCGGTCATGGTGCCGATCAACATCGCATACACGCCGCGCGAGATGAGCTATGTCGTCGGCGATGCCGAAGGCGGGTTCCTCGTCATCGACGAGGATCGCCTCGATACGCTGGCGGCGCTGCCGGAGCGCCCGTCCGCGCTGACCGACGACCGCGTGTTCGTCGTCGGCACGCCGCGCGACGGCGCAGCGGCGCTGGGACGCGCTGCTCGACGGCGAGGAGCGACGCGGTTCGCGCGCGATCGCGGTCGACTGCGACGACCTGATGAACATCCAGTACACGTCAGGCACGACCGGGCTTTCCGAAGGGCTGCATGCTGTCGCATCGCTACTGGCTCACGATCGGCAAGGTGAACGCGCGCCGCGACGGCCGTCGCATACGAGCGGATCCTCGCCGCGACGCCTTTCTTCTACATGGACCCGCAGTGGCTGCTGATGATGAGCTTCTATCAGCGGGCGACGCTCTTCGTCGCGTTGCGGCAGAGCGCGAGCCGGTTCATGGAGTGGGTGCGCGCTCACCGCATCCAGTTCTGCCTGTTTCCGGAGATCGTCTACAAGCAGCCGCCCGTCGCCGCTCGATCGCGAGAACGAAGTGATCCGCGTCAACGTGTACGGACTGCACAAGGAAATTCACGCGGCGCTCGGAAGCAGCGCTTCAGCTTCGTCGTGCGCGAGGCGTTCGGCATGACCGAGGTCGGCTCCGGCCTCTTCATGCCGATCGAAGCGACCGACATGGTGGGATCGGGATCGTGCGGGATTCCGGTGCCGTTTCGCGAGGCGCGCATCGCCGCGCCCGACGGGACGCCGGTCGCGGCCGGAGAGACCGGCGAGCTGCTCCTGCGCGGACCCGGAATGCTGAGCGCGCTACTACCGAAAGCCCGACGCGACGGCGGCGGCGTTCCACGGCGACTGGTTCCGCACCGGCGATCTGTTTCGTCAGGACGAGCGCGGGTACTACTACATCGTCGGCCGGGTCAAGGAGATGATCCGCCGCGCCGGCGAGAACATCTCCGCGCGCGAAGTCGAAGCGGTGCTGCGCGAGATGCCGGAGATCGTCGAGGCGGCCGCGGTGCCGGTCCCCGACGCGACGCGCGGCGAGGAGGTCAAGGTTTTCGTCGTGCTGCAACCGGGCGCTCTCCGCGACGACGTGCCGCCGCCGCGCATCGTGTCGCACTGCGAGGCGAGCCTCGCGCGGTTCAAGGTGCCGCGCTACATCGCGTACGTCGACCGCCTTCCGAAGACGCCGTCGGAGAAGATCGCCAAGCACCTGCTCGCGGGCGCGCCGTACGCGTCGGCCGCGACGTACTGACCGCGTCGAAGCGCGCTGGGTGATCGTGCGGGTGAGGTCGGAGTCGGCACGTGTCGCAACGATGTTCAACAGGAGGAGGATTCAGCGATGACTGAAATTCCAGACAGACGCGTCGGTCGTTGCTCGCGCTGGGTGGCGCGGCGTGGGCATTTCCGCGCATTGACGTGGGCGCAAGCCGAACCGCCGAAGCCCGCGCAGATCGTCGTCAACGATTCGGGCGGCGACATGCAGAACGCGATGCGCACGGCGTTCTACAGCGAGTACGAGAAGCGCTACGGGATCAAGGTCGTCAGCACCAGCCCGGTCGATCTCGGCAAGCTGCGCGCGATGGTGCAGAGCGGCAACGTCGAGTGGCAGGTGACCGAGATCGACGGCGAGAGCGCGCTGCTCGCCGAAAAGTCGGGACTGCTCGAGCCGCTCGACCTGAAGATCATCGACCTGTCGCAGTTTCCGAAGCACCTGCAGAGCCGCAAGTTCGTGTTCCCGAAGGGCGTCTATTCGACGGTGATGGGCTACCGGACCGACGTGTTTCCCGAAGGCAAGCGCCCGCAGAGCTGGGCCGACTTCTGGGACGTGCAGAAATTCCCGGGCCGCGGTCGATGCGCAACGATCCGACCGACAACCTCGAGTTCGCGCTGCTCGCCGACGGCGTGCGCGCTCGACAAGATCTATCCGATCGACGTCGACCGCGCGTTCAAGAAGATGGATCAGATCAAGAAGATACGTGTCGGTCTGGTGGACGACCGGCGGCCAGTCGGCGCAGGTGCTGGTCGACAAGGAAGCGGTGATCGGCACCGCGTGGAACGGCCGCTACTACTCGGCGATCAAGCAGGGCGCGCCGATCGCGATCGAGTGGAACCAGGGCGCGATCAAGGAATCGTGCGTTCGGCATTCCGAAGGGCGCGAAGGACGTCTACTGGGCGCAGAAGATGCTGGCGCTCATCGCCGAGCCGAAGCCGCAGGGCGTCTACGCCAACATCATCGGCTATCCGGGCCTCAACCTCGAAGCGATCAAGTACACCGATCCGAAGCTCGCTCCGTACCTGCCGACCAATCCGGCGTACCTGCCCAAGCAGTTCTGGACCAACGTCGAGTGGCAGTCGGAAAACGCGCCCAAGGTGAAGGAGCGCTGGGCCAAGCTGGATGCTGGAGAAGCTGATCGCGCGGACGCTGATTGGGCGTGCTGACGAAACGCCGCATCCGAGTGCGGCTGAGCGCGACGCCGATCTCGCAGTCTCAGCGGCATCGTCCGCCGGTTCGGCGATGTCGTGGCGCTCGCCGGGGTCGACCTCACGGTCCATCCCGGCGAGCTCGTCACGATTCTCGGGCCGAGCGGTTCCGGCAAGACGACGCTGCTCAAGATCATCGCCGGGTTTCGAGCTTCCCGACGAGGGCACGCGTGCGGCTGAAGGGCGACGACATCACGTTCGCCACGCCCGCGCAGCGCGGGATCGGCATGGTGTTCCAGAACTACGCGCTGTTCCCGCACCTGACGGTCGAGCGCAACGTCGCGTTCCCGCTCGAAATGCGCGGCGTGCCGCGGGCGCAGATTCGCGAGCGCGTCGCGGCGATCCTGCAGCTCGTCGGCCTCGGCAGACCTCGCCGCGCGGCTGCCGCGCGCGAGCTCTCCGGCGGCCAGCAGCAGCGCGTCGCGCTCGCGCGATCGGTCGTCTTCGATCCGGGTCTGCTGCTCCTCGACGAGCCGTTCGGCGCGCTCGACCGCAAGCTGCGCGAGCAGATGCAGCTCGAGGTGAAGCGGCTGCAGCGGCGGCTCGGGCCTCACCGCGCTCTTCGTCACGCACGACCAGGAAGAGGCGCTGGTGCTTTCCGACCGCATCGCGGTGATGAGCGAGGGGCGCATCGAGCAGCTCGGCACGCCGGAGGAGATCTACGCGCACCCGGTCAACTGGTTCGTCGCCGATTTCGTCGGCGAGTCGAATCTCTTCCGCGGCCGCCTTGTCGCCGACGATGCCGGGAAACGCGTTCGCGCTGATGGACGGCGGTGCGCGCATGGCCGTTCCGTCGTCGTCGTTCGCGCACGGGCAGCGAAGTCGGCGTGCTGGTGCGGCCGGAGCGACCGCGGCTTGCTCGCCGACGGGCAGTCGGCCGACAACGTCGTGCGCGGGCGCATCGTCGAGGTGATCTACGTCGGCGAGTCGGTCAAGTATCGGCTGCGCATCGACGCGACGCACGAGCTCCTGCGTGCGCTGGCCATTCCGCGAGCGCGGCGGCACGCTCGCGGCGGGCGACGACATCACCGTCGGCTGGGGCGTGAACGACATGCACCTGGTCGCTGCAGTGAGCACGACTGGCCAACGCGCGTCGACGCGCGCCAGACGACTCCGCGCAGCGAGCACGCGGGCCGCTGCTGTTCGCGGCGCTGCCGCTCGCGTTCCTGTTGCTGCTGTTCCTGATCCCGGTGCGCGCGGCTGATGCTGCTCTCGCGTCGAGGGCGGCACCTTCGCCCATTACGAACGGGCGCTCACCGACGGGCTCTACGTGCGCGTGCTGCTCGGCACGCTGGAGATCGGCCTGTACGTGAGCGTCATCTGCCTGGTGCTCGGCTATCCGGTCGCGCACTTCCTCGCCACCGCCAGCCGGCGCTGGGCGACGATCGGCTTCGTGTTCCTGCTGCTGCCGTTCTGGACGAGCCTGCTCGTGCGCACCTACGCGTGGATGGTGCTGCTCGGGCGCAACGGTGTCGTCAATCGCTTCCTGCTCGAGACCGGCGTGATCGCCGAGCCGCTGCCGTTGCTGCTACAACACGGCCGGCGTGCTGATCGGCATGGTCCACGTGCTGCTGCCGTTCATGGTGTTTCCGATCTACAGCATCATGCGCCGCGTCGACAGCGGGCTGCTGCTCGCCGCCGAGGGTCTGGGCGCGATCGCCGTGGAAGATCTTCCAGCGCATCTACCTTCCGCTCACGCTGCCCGGCGTGCTCGCCGGCACGACGCTCGTGTTCATCCTCTCGATCGGGTTCTACATCACGCCGGCGCTGCTCGGCGGCGGTCGCGTGCTGATGATCGCGGTCGCTGATCGAGAAACAGGTGCGCGAATTCCTCGACTGGGGCTTCGCCGCCGCGCTTTCGATCGTGCTGCTCGCCGCGGCGCTGATCGTGTACGCGGCGTTTCGCCGGCTGATGCGGAGCGATCTGCGATGGAGCTGAGCAGCTCGCTCAGCCGCGGCCGCCGGCACGACGCGGCGCTCGCCCGGGCGCGTCGGTCCTCGATGTGTTCTGCGCGCTGCGTGTTCCTGTTCCTGATGCTGCCGCTGTTCATCGTGTTTCCGATCTCGTTCAGCTCGGCGTCCTATCTCCAGTTTCCGCCGCCGGGCTGGTCGCTGCGCTGGTACGCGGCGTACGTCAACGATCCGGTCTGGCTCGCCGCGACGCTGCGCAGCCTCAAGATCGCCGCGTGCACGACGGTTCTCGCGACGATGCCTCGGCACGCTGCTCGCGTTCAGCCTGGTGCGCGGCCGATATCCGGGCCGCGAATGGGTCGAACCAGGTCGGCGCGATGCCGCTGATCGTGCCGACGATCATCTATTCGGTCGCGGTGTACGGGCTGTTCTCGTCGCTCCGGCTGATCGGCGACTGGCGCGGGATCGTGCTCGGCCACACGGTCCACGCGATTCCGTACGTGGTCGTCATCATGACCGCGGCGCTGCGCACGTTCGACATCGCGCTGGAGAACGCGGCGATGGGGCTGGGCGCGAGCCGCCTGCGTGCGATCTGGCGCGTGACGCTGCCGCAGATCCGGCCCGCGCTGATCTCCGCGATATTCCTCGCGTTCATCTCGTCGTTCGACGAGCTGGTGATCGCGATGTTTCTGGGCGGCGCCAACATCGACGCTGCCGAAGAAGATGTTCGACAACATCCTCAATGCGATCGATCCGACGATCGCGGCGGTGTCGGTGCTGCAGATCCTGATCGTGTCCATCGCGCTGCTGGTGTCGGCGCGGTTCGGGGCGGGAGCGCGGCCGGCGCTCGACTTTTTGGCACCCCTTTGCGGGTGGAGTGCCCAGGACGGCAATTTACCACCGTGTAGGAATTGCCCGCTGGCACTTGCTCGTCACATAGGGGAACGGCGGCGCGCGCCAGCGGAACTTGTTGGGAACAGACACGAGCTCAATGCGTTCGTCCTCGTGCATCGAAGGCAAAACACGGAGTCCTCACCGGAGACTCAAATGAAATACGTCCTACTCGCCAGTGCTCGCGGCGTTCTCGCTGCCGGTGATGGCAGGCAAGCCTACAAAGGAGCAGAGGACCGGCGAGCAAGCCTCGCGAGGCGCGCGGATGCCTGCGACATGAGCCATCGACCAGCCGGGCGTCAAGCGTCAGCAAAAGGGTGCGCAGACGCAGCAGGAGTGCAGGACGTTCAACGAGTCGAGAAGCAGCCCATAGCTCGCGGGGAGCCGTGGAAGGCCAAAGACGGCGCCGCGGCTCAAAAACCGGGCGGTGCCGGGCTTTGCGGTAAGTGACCCCGGGATTGCCGAGCGACAAAAGCCGCAGCGGCGAAGAACTGAATGGCCGCGTCGTGATTTGTATGAATGACCGCCGGGAACCGGCGTAATCATCGATCCGACGCGTCGGGCGCCTCCTGCACCGAGGGGCACCGGGTTCTTCGGCGTGAAAGCTCACCGCAGCACATCGTCGCGCATGATCGGCTGAAACTTGTATCCGGGCTTCAGGAGTCCACGCTCCTTCTGCAGAAACGCGAGCACGGTTGCCGCTGAATGCACCCAGTTGCGGGCGCCGGATTCGGCGAAGCCAGGGCCTCCCGTCGAGCCGCGCTCGCCCAGCGGATGATCTTTCGAATCCTTTCCCATCCAGAATCCAAGCACGATGCCTTTCTCCGGATGCTCGGGGTGCCTGGAACGAACAGAAGGAGCCACACGTCGGAGGTCTTGCCATCCGCATTGGTTGCCGTGCCGGTCTTCCTGCGATCTCGCCTGCTTCCTGCAAAAGGAAACGCGAGCGTCCGCTTTTTCCTTTCTTCGGGTTTCAACTTCCAGATCGCGCTCGCTCAACGGATCCATTCCGGGGATGACCCCGCTCCTGAGCGCGGATGCCGTGCCGGTACTCCGATATCAAGCGGGGCCTTCAAGAGTTCGATCATCGCCGCGGACACCGCGGGATGAATGAGCCGCTCTTGCGGAGGACGATTCTCGCCCTTGGTGTCGCAATCCTTCGGACGACCTTCAGTCATCCTTGTAAAGAAGCGACTTTCCATCGTGGCAGACATCGTTTGCGAATCGCGGCGTCACTCGAAAGCCACCGTTCACGAAAGCGGCCGCTGACGCCATCGACAGCGGATTGACCTCGGATGCGCCGATCGCCGTCGTCGGGTACGGCTGAAGGATGTGCTTCGCGTCCTTGGGCATTCCCAGGCGATACGTGAGATCGATCACGTTCTTGATCCCGGCGCGCGCTCCGCGCGCATCGCGGCCGTGTTGCGCGACTCACCCAAGGCGATTCGGCAGGTGATGTTCCGCGGTACTCCGGCTCCGACCGGGAGTGAAAGTTCTCGATCTTCTTGGCGCCCCGCCCGCGACCAAGAGACACATAGATC